>LNFM01003871.1_pt1 | contig 57233 bp, 42 predicted proteins | sample 596031 | NCBI WGS metagenome assembly LNFM01 (sample SAMN04254537, study PRJNA301005) | activated carbon metagenome | isolation source: dual media filters at the Ann Arbor, Michigan drinking water treatment plant | place: USA: Ann Arbor | reverse complement strand
ACCAAGAACATCGACATGCTCGCGAAGGACGGCCGTATCGCCTACATTTCTGGCGGCAAGGATAAGCCTCTGGCCGTGCCGGTTTCGGCGATCATGAGCAAGCGGGCGCGGGTCATGGGCTCGCTGATGCGGCCCCTGGAGTTGCCCCGGAAGCTCAAGGTCGCCGCTGCGCTGATGGAAACGGTGTGGCCTGTCGTCGGAGCACGCATGAAGCCGCTGATCGACAGTGAGTTCACGCTGGAGACGGCAGCCGACGCGCACCGGCGCAGCGAGAGTGGCGAGGCGACGGGAAAAATATTGATCAAGGTCGCGTGAAGCGGTTTGCGTGGCGAATTCGCTACATCTGCGAGGTCGTCGTCCATTTCCTCTGTTCACTCCGTCGAGTCACTTCATCGAGTGAGTTCGATACATCACTTGGACACGGTCCGCGAAGGCGGGCCATCCAGGGCTCCTCGAAATAGTTGAACCTCCAGCTTGATTCGGTAGGTTGATTGTCGAACTACTCGAAGGTGTTGCGGACGGCCCTTTTCGCGGCTGTGACGCCACGAATTCATCAGAGCAATCACATCGGCTCGGGCTGCGACATGGAAGAAGTACGCAACAGCAAAGACGCGGGGGCAGTTTCGCCGGCAGAGCAGTGGACCGTGCCGGGCGCGGTGATGCGGCTGGCCTCGGGTGATGAGCGTCTGCGCGGAGGCAAGTGCCAGTCGTGCGGCACGGAGGTGTTTCCGAAACCCAAGATTTGCCTGTCGTGCTGGTCGGAAGACATCGCCGACAATCCGCTGCCGGCGACGGGGAAGCTCTACGCCTTCACCGTCGTCCACGTGGCGCGCAAGGGGTGGCGCACGCCCTACGTGATCGCCTATATCGACCTCGACAACGGCGTGCGCGTTTCGGCGCCGCTTGCCTGTGATCCCATGTCGCCGCCCGCTTATGATAGCCGCGTGCGCCTGAAAGTCGGCGAGATCGGCCGTACCGATGACGGCCGGCCGATCATGAGCCACCAGTTCGAGAGCGTGTGAAGCATCACGCCAACTGACGACGAACAGTCCCCGATGGGGCTGTCTCGGGGCGAGGCCGAGGCTGCTGGCGCACCGTCACCTCGATGCGCTCGACGCCCGCGAACTCTTCCCGGCAGCACTCCAGGAGATCACCGGCATAATGCATTTCGATCCACCGCTTGAGGAAGCGGGTCGGGAACGAAACCCTCAGAACAGTTCCGTCCAGCGTCTCGAACTGCATCATCCGGCGAAACCAGGAAGTGTAAACATCGTCGCCCAGCCGAGAGCGCAACCGCTCGAGGGAACGGCTGCCCCGCCCGTCTCCGACCGGCGTGCCTGGGACGCCAGCGGCCGGTGGCTCGTCGACCGGAGAAACGTTCACCGTCGACATGTTCACCGTCGACAGGAAGGTCGCCGTAGCTTTCCACACGGCATCGGCGGGATTGGAGTTTCGCGGCCCTTTGAGTTGGGTCATCCGGTAGGTGTGCTTGGAGGCGCTGGCACGCGACGTGCGTATCAATTCGAGCGTCGCGATCTGCTGGGCACCGCTGCGCAACGAATAGATGCGGGAATTGCCGCATGCGACCTTGTCCGAATAGAGCCTGACGCAATGGTGCATCCGCGCGCCCTCCTGGTAGAGCGCCTCTCGCGTCTGAAGTGCGTGGAACTCGATGCCGTCGGTTTCGAAGAGGGCCGGCAAGGGCGCGTAGTCGATGATCGTGCGCCAGTCGGCTCGGCTCGCCTCCGCGATCGGCCGGCGCAACGCCAATTCTCCATGCCACCGCTGGCTCGCCGCCAGTGCCTGCTGGAAGTTCCACTCGAGATCGAAGACTTCGCGATTGCGGCCCGCGAAATCCGCAACGTCGGTCGCGAACGACCGGGCTTGGTCATCGCGAAGATTGATCGCCGCCCAGTCGAGAAACAGGTTCCGGTTTTGAAAGTGACGCCCCATGTGGGCCCGCCACCAATAGAGACTTCGAAGCCAGATACGCTGCTGCTCGACCTCCTGCGGGATGGCCTGTGCCAGCGGAGACGCCGGCAGCATCGACGAAAGAACCTTCAGAAGGTCGCCCTGGTCGCGGCGGAGCGCGCTGCCGGACAAGGCTCGCAACTGTGGGGCAAGCTCGTAGGACTGCATCAGCGCTGCGAGTTTCGTTCCGGTCCCGCAGGCCGAGATGAAGCGCCGCCCCACATCGAGGCGATCGTCGCGCCGCAACAGGTCCTTGGACCCGCTGGCGGCCACGACCAGCACAGGCGCCTGCTTGATGTAATCCAGCGCGAACTTATTCAGCGCTACCAAAAATTGAGCTGGTAATTTCAACTCCGTATCGGTGAATATTTTTTCTGCTTCGGCAGCCGCAGACAAAACCCAATCACCGTTTTTGAGAAGCCCGTCCCGAACCATGCTGGGCGCGAGCCATTGCAAGGTGGTCATTTCTTTCTGTTTCTGCATGACGCGTTACAAACGCCTCCCCCCAATAGAACTGCAGATGCATTTCGGGTTTCTCTTCTCGGCGGCGGCGGTGCGCCGGGAGAGATCGTGCAATCAACGATATGAATTCGGCGCTCTTGCGGCAGAAGCTTTGCGGCGCGCGAGGTGTTCGATACAATGCACATTACACATCTGCAACCGGTGATGATCGACCGGTTGCCAGGCAGGAGGCCGATGCTACGATGTAACAACTGGAGCACCGATTGGTGCGCCAACTGCATTGGCATTGCCAGCGCGGTCGCATAAATTCGGGGTTGGCGTATTCATCTTTTCAGGCGCGGGGCAAGAAATGACAAAAGTCGCGATTGCAGGAGCCGCAATGTGCCGGTTCGGGAAATTTCCCCAACTTTCGGTGCAGGATCTCGGCTGGCCGGTAGTCAAGGCCGCCGTTCGGGATGCCGGTATCGAGCCCAGGCAGATCCAATCGGCGTATGTCGGCTCGGCCTATGGCGGGCGGCTCGTCGGTCAGCGCATTCTTCGGCCTCTGGGATTGCTGGGGCTGCCGGTGGTCAATTGCGAGAACGCGTGCTCATCGGGGGGCACGGCGTTCCGCGAAGCGTGGCATGCGATTTCTCAGGGGCAATGGGACTGCGCCCTCGTCGTCGGTATCGACAAGCTGACGTCGCTGGGCGGTGGCGTATTGCCCGGCCAGCCCGACGATTGGGACGTGAACGTCGGCCTCACCATGCCCGCGCTCTACGCGATGCGCGCCGGACGCTACATGCACGAGCACAAGATAAGTGGGCATGATCTGGCGAAGGTCGCGGTGAAGGCGCACAAGCACGGCGCGCTCAATCCGCTGGCGCAGTTTCAGAACGAGATCACGATAGAGGATGTCGCGAGGGCGCGGCCGGTGGCCGATCCCTTCACGCTGCTGCATTGCTGCCCGACGGGGGACGGCGCGGCCGCGCTCGTCCTCGTGTCGGAGGCGAAGGCGCGGGAGATCGGCTTGGCGAAGCCCGTGTGGGTGGTCGCGTCTGAGCTCAATTCGGGGCGTTACGTGACCGGTTTTCGCGACATGACGACGCCGGAAATCACCACGCGCGGCGCCGAGGAAATCTGGGAAATGTCGGGCATGGGTCCCGACGACATCGACGTCGCGGAAGTGCACGACGCGTTCACGATCGCGGAGCTTCTCTACTACGAGGCGTTCGGGTTCTGCGGACGCGGCGAGGCGATCGCGCTGCTCGAAAGTGGGGCGACATCACTCGGCGGTCGGATACCCGTCAATCCGTCGGGGGGCCTGCTCTGCCGCGGCCATCCCGTCGGCGCAACCGGTGCAGCCCAACTCGCGGAGTTGACATTTCAGCTCCGCGGAACGGCGGGGAAGCGTCAGGTCGAGGGCGCCAAGGTTGCATTGGCGCACTGCACCGGCGGCGGAATTGCCGGATTGGATCACGGTGCGTGCTCGATCAACATCCTGAGCACGTGACTGTTTTGGAACGATCCGCCGGCGTCAGGCCGCGCGCGCTGCAACGGGTACGATCAGCTTGCTGTAATAGACGCGCAGGAAATCAGGCCCTTCCGTCCGATCCGTCTCGCCATAACCGCGGTTAGTATAAAATCGCAGGTTCGCTGCTTTCAAGCCGTCGGTGTAGAGGCTCACGAACTCCATTCCGCGCCGAGCCGCCGTCTGTTCGGCGAAGGCCAGCAAACGGCTGCCGAGGCCCTGCCGCTGATGGGCCGGCAGCACCGCGATGGCGCCGACGAACAGGTGCTCGTAGTCGGCCGTGACCGAGACATAGCCCACCACCTCGCCTGCTCGCATCGCGACGTGGATCTGGCCGGCGCGGATCTGCGCTGCCAAAACGGTGTGGGTCTTTGCCACGTCACTTTCGAGTTGACCAGCGAAGTCAGCATCGACGGCGCGCGGCTGCAGTTCAAAAGCTTCTGCCTCACACCGGACCAAGCAGGCGAGATCGGGCCAATCGGCCGCACGAATTTCCATCGTTCATATTCCTAGAGGGTGGGGCGCAGCCGGGACGGCGCGCCTCGCAGGCCGACTGCTCGCGGGCGCGCAAGAAGCACACACCGGACTTCGCGAAGCATCGGGCATCGCGATGGAGCAGAACACAACGAAAGCAGAGTAGAGGATGAGTATCCTCGCCGGCGATCGCTTAACACGTCGTCGCGTTCACAACGTGCGGCATTCCGCGCAGCTAGAAGCCTACGGACGGGACTCTGCCGGCAACGCGCTCCATCGATGCATTTTCATAGCACGAGCCAATGATAGCCGTGTGACTCTAGACCGTATGTCCTTCCTTGAAGAGGCGACTCACCCTCGATGAGCTTTCGAGGGTTGCCCGGATCGGCTGGGTAGAGCCTCACACAAGGAGGGCGAGTCGTGGGGCATCATAGCGAGGCTTTCGTTGGCATCGATACTGCAAAGTTACGCAATGCTGTTGCGGTAGCCGAAGCTGGCCGGAAGGGCGAGGTGCGTTATTTTGGCGAGGTGGACACGAGCGAGGCGGCGACGAGGAGGCTGGTCGCGGGGCTCGCCGCTAAGTATCGCAAGCTGACGTTCTGCTACGAGGCCGGGCCGACCGGCTACGGCCTCCAGAGATTGATCGAGAGCCTCGGCCACACCTGCCTGGTTGTTGCGCCGTCACTGATCCCGAAGAAGGCCGGCGACCGTGTGAAGACCAATCGGCGCGATGCCGAGGGGCTGGCGAGGCTGCTGCGGGCGGGCGAGCTGACCGCCGTATGGATTCCCGACGTTCGCCACGAGGCGATGCGCGAGCTGACCCGAGCACGCGACGCAGCCCGGCAGGATCTGACGCGCAAGCGTTTTGCCTGCGTCGCCACGTTTCGATCAGGTCTTTGCCAAGTCGGGATAGAGAGCGACGTAACCTACTTTCGCGCGATTCTCGGCGCTCGTCTTCGCGCGCTCCGGGCTCATCGGCACGAAGCCGTGGCCGAAGATGATGCGCGACATGAAGGTCATGCGCGCGGTCAGGGCGATCGCATCATGAAAGGCGCGCTCATCCCAGCCCGCGGCGAAGATCGCATCGGCGTCGGCCTGGGTGATCGCATGCGGGGTTGCTGCGAGCTTCTTAACATAGGCGAGCAACGGCTTCAGCTTCGCCTCGACCGGCGCGGTCGCGACATCTGCTACGAGCTTCTCGACGACACCCGACGCGATGCCCCGCGCCACGGCTGCCGCGGTGTGGGCGACGTAGGCGTACCGGCAGTCGATCGCGCCGGCGACGAGGGCCTGGATCATCTCGCGCTCACCCGGCGACAGCGGGGAGGGGCCGTTGATCAGGAGCTGGCCCATCTCGGCCCAATGGCGATAGATCTCGGGATACGCGCCGAATACATCACCGGGGCCGGACTTGTCGGTATGAGCTTTCAGATACGGCATGCGGGTGCCTCCCTCTGCAAATCGATTTGGAGGGTACTGTGGCGGAAGTCCGCGGTGTGGTCCAGAAGGAGCCCTCTTTCTCGACAACGGCGTGCATGGCACCATCGCCCAACGCCCGAGACTTTCGACAAGACGACTTCCATCTGGGATACGAGATCATGACAGTGCGCGCAGGCCGTGAGTTCCTCGCCATTCCCGGCCCCACGACGATGCCGGACGAAGTGCTCGGCGCAATGCACCGGCCGGCCATCGACATCTACGCCGGGCCGCTGGTCGCGTTGACGGAGTCGATCCTGAAAGACCTCGGCGGGCTTTTTCGATCGTCGCGGCGACCCTACATCTACATCGCCAATGGACATGGCGCATGGGAAGCTGCGCTCACCAACGTCCTGTCGAAGGGCGAAAAGGTGTTGGTGCTGGAAAGCGGGCGGTTCGCGACCGGCTGGGGCGCGATGGCGACGGGGCTCGGCTGCGACGTCGAAGTGCTAGCGGGGCCGTGGCATCGCGCGGTGCGGCCGGAAGCCGTCGCCGCCCGGCTCGAGGCCGACAAGGAACGGCGGATCAAGGCCGTGCTCGTGGTGCAGGTCGATACGGCCTCGGGGGTGGTCAACGACATTCCCGCCATCGGCGCGGCCATTCGCGCGGCGAAGCACGACGCGTTGTTCATGGTCGATGCGGTCGCCTCACTCGCCTGCATGCCATTCGAGATGGACAGCTGGGGCATCGACGTCGCGATGGCCGCATCGCAGAAGGGATTGATGACGCCACCGGGACTGAGCTTCATCGCAACCAGCGCGCGGGCGCGGAAGGTGCATGAAAACGCGGGCCTGCGGACGCCCTACTGGGATTGGACCGCGCGCGAGGGCGAAGAGCACTATCGCAAATATGCGGGCACTCCGCCGGAGCATCTCTTGTTTGCCTTGCGCAAAGCGCTCGACATGATCGCAGAAGAGGGCACCGCGGCGATCTTCGAGCGGCACCGGCTGCTCGCCGGCGCGGTGCAGCGTGCAGTCGCGGTGTGGGCAGAAGGCGGCGCGATCGGGTTCAGCATCACCGATCCGGTAGAGCGCTCGAACACGGTGACGGCGATCCGGCTCGACGGGGAAGGTCGCGCGGCAGCCCTCGTCGACTATTGCAAGACGCGTTGCGGCGTGGTGCTCGGCCACGCCCTGGGGGATCTTGCAGGCCGCGGCTTCCGCATCGCGCATATGGGGCACGTCAACGCGCCGATGGTGCTCGGCACGCTCGCCGTCGTCGAGACCGGGCTCGCCGCGCTCGGCATCCCCCACGGCCGGGGTGGGACGAGTGCCGCGATCGATTGGCTGGCAACCGAAGTGAAGCCGTGAACGGGCTTCGCCGCCCGTCGTCTCCGTCGTTTGGATTGCACAGAACTTGCACTGCCGGGTCAGGCAGGGTGAGCACGCAAGCTTTGCCGAACATACTCTTTCATAAACCGTTACAATTTTATGAATTACATACACTTAATACTAATCTAAAAACAATGCCAGTTTGATTACATTCTTGCTACAACATCTATAGCATGCAACCTTCTCCGCAATAAGAACCCTGTTCAATTCGGAGACCGCACATGCCGAAGTTTTTTCCGCAGCGCAGATCCACCGACAACTTCGACAGCAACTGCACAGGAAACGTCACGATCATTTTCGGCCTTTCAGCCGTTTCGCTGATGCTGATGGTCGGGGGCGCAATCGATGTCGGCCGAGTATATTCAGTCAAAAGCAAAGTCCAGTCCGTGCTCGATTCCGCAGCACTCGCGGGGGGCCGCGCCGTGCAGCTTTCAGCTTCACACGATCCCAACGCCGGCATAGTCGCCGCTACGACCTATTTCCAGGAAATGCGGCCGCAAACTATCGGCGGGGCCGCCGCCGATTTCGCGCTCGTGGAAAACTCTACGGTTCTCAAAGGCACGATCAGTCTCGCGGTCGCCACGCCGTTCCTCAAGCTCGTTGGCTTTCCTCAGATGCTGTGGACGCTCACGGCAGAAGCGGCCATCGCATCAGGCGGCGAGGGTGGCAGCAACTTGGAAATCTCCCTGATGCTCGACACGACCGGCTCGATGGGCGGGCAGAAGATCGAAGATCTCAAGGCAGCCGCCAAAGATCTCGTCGACATCGTCATCTGGAACGACCAATCGATGGCGACCTCGCGGGTGGCGCTCGCGCCGTTTGCTGCGCGGGTCAACGTCGGGACGTACATGGCGCAGGTTACGGGTATGAAGTCCACCTGGAGTGGGCGGTCACTCAGGCCCTGCGCCACCGAGCGCACCGGGGTGGAAGCCTTCACGGACACCGCGCCCGGCACGAGCGCGTGGCTCAACGCCAACGACGGCACGCGCAACTCCAACACGTCTAACTACAGCTTCAGCGGCAACTGCAGCCCGAGCGAGCAGATCGTGCCCCTTACCACCAACAAGACCCTGCTGAAGGAGCGCATCGATGCCTTCACAGCCGACGGCTCGACGGCGGGTGCGCTCGGCACAGCGTGGGCCTGGTATCTGCTTTCGCCGAAATGGAATTCGATCTGGCCCACCGAAAGCAAGGCCGGCAGCTATGGCGATCTCACCGTCCTTGGGCCGAAGGGCGCACCGAAGCTACAGAAGATCGCCGTTCTGATGACGGACGGCATCTATAATACCACCGGCGGCGCGAACTATGGGGATACGTCGAGCCAGGCGACCACCATTTCCGGCAATGCGGAGGCGCTTTGCACGGCGATGAAGGCGGCGGGCATCAGGGTATACACGGTCGGCTTCCAGCTCGGGGGCAGCCAGCTCGCGATAGACACGTTGCGAAACTGCGCATCGACGGCGCCGGAAGATCCGCAGGGCACGTCGAGCTACTTCTTCAACGCTGCATCGGGTGACGAGCTGAAGGCGGCATTCCGGCAAATCGCCTTGCAGCTGACGACGCTGCGGCTACGATCGTAGTGCCTAATTCCGACAAAGTGCCAGTTCCCGCTTACTCGCCCTCGTCGCTGCCGAAAAGCTCCGGCTGCGCGGCGGCGTTGCGTGAAGGGCCGGACATGCCGAGGTGGCGATAGGCCTTCAGCGTGGCGACGCGGCCCCGCGGCGTACGCCCGATGAAGCCCTGCTGCAACAGATACGGCTCGACGATCTCCTCGAGCGCATCGCGTGGCTCCGACAGAGCGGCGGCCAGAGTTTCGATACCGACCGGGCCGCCGTCGTAGTTCTTCAGGACGCAATTCAGATACCGGTGATCGAGCGTGTCGAGGCCTTCGTTGTCGACCTCGAGCGCGGTCAGCGCCTTGTCGGCGGCCTTCGCATCGATCGCGTGCGAACCATCGACAGAAGCGAAGTCGCGCACCCGCCGGAGCAGGCGGCCTGCGATACGCGGCGTGCCGCGTGAGCGCCGTGCGATCTCACGTGCACCGTCCCGCGTCATCTCGACCTTCAAGACGCGCGCGCCGCGTTCGACGACGAGCTGCAGTTCCTCGATCGTGTAGAAGTTGAGGCGGATCGGGATGCCGAAGCGGTCGCGCAACGGCGTCGTCAGGAGGCCCGCGCGCGTGGTGGCCCCGACCAGCGTGAACTTGGCCAGATCGATCCGCACAGAGCGGGCGGCGGGGCCTTCGCCGATGATGAGATCGAGCTGGAAGTCTTCCATCGCGGGATAGAGGATTTCTTCCACCGCCGGATTGAGGCGATGGATCTCGTCGATGAAGAGCACGTCGCGCTCCTCGAGGTTCGTCAGCAGAGCCGCGAGATCGCCGGCCTTCGAGATCACGGGGCCCGACGTCGCACGAAAACCGACGCCCAGTTCTTTCGCCATGATCTGAGACAGCGTCGTCTTGCCGAGACCGGGCGGGCCGACGAACAGAACGTGATCGAGCGCCTCGCCCCGCGCTTTCGCTGCCTGGACGAACACGCGCAGGTTCGCACGGGCCTGCTCCTGGCCGATGAATTCGGTGAGCGATTGCGGGCGGATCGTCGCCTCGAAGGCGTCCTGCTCGCGTTTCGCTGGCGTTATGATCCTGTCTTCGTCGGCCATCACATCGTTTTTGTTGGAGAATCAGGCTCTGGTTGTGCCTGCCACGGTTTGCAGGACGCCGAGCGGTTTGGCAACCATCACCGTTCCGCGAAAAGCCATTCGAGCAAGACTTCGGCATAGGGATGTGACCCGGCCTCGCGTGCATCCGCCGCCGAGCGCACGATCACGGCATCGACAAGTTCGGAGTCGGGATCGGCCGCGATGTGCTGCATGATCCGTTCGCGCAGATCATCCGAGGTCAACGGCGATACGAGTTCGAGCGCAATCGACAGCTGCGCATTCCAGCTCGTGAGCAGAAAGCCTGGCATGATCCGGAAAACCTCCGGACGCTGGCCGGTTTCCTCATGAAGTTCGCGCAAGATGCTGGCGGCGATGTCGATCGCGCCCGACGGTGTGACGTCGCGCGCATCGATAAACCCGCCGGGCAAGTAAGCGATCCCCCCATTGATGTTGCCCGCGCGCTGGCGGCCGAGGATCACATGGCCTTCGGCGGACCGGATCAAGGCGGAGCCGAATGCATCGAGCACTCCGGCCGAGGGAAATCCCGCGTCGCGCCAATGCAAGTAGCTCTTGAAGTCCGTCGCCAGAAGTTCGCCGTAGAAATTGCTGCTATCCCAACGACCTCTCGCCAGCACATGCACCACGCCGTTGAACATCTGCGGATTTTCGGCGCGTTGGCGATGCCAATGGCGATCGATCCCGGCGGCATTGTCGATTTGATAGTTCCAGACTTGAGGAGCCAGTTTCAATTCGCAAGCAGTTAGCCTGACCACTCTTTCGCCGGGCTTCATTCCACCGATCTCGGCAAGGCTCATTGTCGCCACCATTATACTCGTGCCTTGGATATTTCACGCTTCCGACAGCGATTTGATTCAAAAAAGCGAAATTTGGCGATTTAGCCTTGCCTGTGCCCTTTTATCCACACAATCCCAGTGCGATATGCGTTCAACAACGCGGCGGCAGACCAACCAGTGGCCCAGGGGAAAAACCCGATCGGCGCTCTGGTTCCCGGTCAGACCGTCGAAGAGCGGACCTCGTGACCGTGCGCCCCTACCCCGAGCGCACTCGATGCCGCCTCAATACGAAATCTCGGCGCATCGCGCGATACACGTATCTCGCGTTCGAGGCCCAGCGGATCCCGCGATAGCGGGTATAGGCTACCGGGCTTGGTTGGTCCCCGCCCTCCAAGTTCCGGTGTAGCGGGATTGTCGGCCTGGCATCGCCTGATGTCTGAACCGGCAATCCCGCAACCGGACGGCTCGTACCGTCACACCGCCACACACCTCCCTCCCCGAGTGAGGGTGCGGGCCGTCCGGATGAATGAAGTTTTTTGTGCGGCCCTGCGGGCCGGTTACGGCGCACTGGCACCGGGCCGCGGTCGCGGCCTCGACCTGCAGAGCCGGTCGTAGTGGTGCCCCCTCCCCTCGGCGCGGGGCCGCAACTGTTTCGGTCGTTTGGCGGCATTTCCACGGGACAGCGACCCGCAGTCCGTCCCGCTTGCGCCGGCATGCTGTATAAAGCAGGCTAGCCGACACAACCGTGGATCGCCCAGACCGTGCCAGAGCCCGCCGTCAAATCTTTACGCGCAGCCACCAACAGCCCCGAGATGACCGTCTCCGAGTTGTCCGGTGCGATCAAGCGCGCGCTCGAGGACGGCTTCGGCTATGTGCGCTTGCGCGGAGAGATATCCGGCTATCGCGGGCCGCATTCGTCCGGCCATGCCTACTTCGGCCTCAAGGACGACAAGGCGAAGATCGACGCCGTAATCTGGAAAGGCAACTTCCAGAAGCTACGCTTCAAGCCCGAGGAAGGCATGGAGGTGATCGCGCAGGGCCGCATCACCACATTCCCCGGCTCGTCGAAATACCAGATCATGATCGACACGTTGGAGCCAGCGGGCGCCGGCGCTTTGATGGCGATCCTGGAAGAGCGCAAGCGCAAGCTCGCGGCGGAAGGCTTGTTCGCCGAAGAGCGCAAGCGCCGGTTGCCGTTCTGGCCCGCCGTCGTCGGCATCATCACGTCTCCCACCGGTGCAGTCATCCGCGACATGCTGCACGGTTTCAACGAGCGCTTTCCCGCGCACGTCGTCGTATGGCCCGTGCGCGTTCAGGGCGAGGGCAGTGCCGTGGAAGTCGCCGCTGCGATCCGTGGCTTCAACGCGATCCAGCCGGGCGGGCGTATACCACGCCCCGACGTACTGATCGTCGCCCGCGGTGGCGGTAGCCTCGAAGACCTGTGGGGCTTCAATGAAGAAATCGTCGTCCGCGCCGCTGCCGACAGCGCGATTCCGCTGATTTCCGCCGTCGGCCACGAAACCGACTGGACGCTGATCGACCTCGTTGCCGATGCCCGCGCGCCGACGCCCACCAAGGCCGCGGAATGGGCCGTGCCGATGTACTCCGATCTCGTGGAGGAAACGGAAAAGCTCGAGTTTCGTCTCAAGATCGCCGTGCGTCGTAGCGTCGAAACTCATCGCACGCATTTGAAGGCTGCCGCGCGTGGTCTGCCACGTCCCGAAGATCTCGTGGCGATGCCGCGGCAGCGGTTCGATTCCGTCGACAAGCGTCTCGGCCGCGCGCTACTCGCCAACACGCGCGCGCTCGGCTTACGCCACGCGAAGCTCGCCGCGCGATTGCAACCCCGCTTGCTCGAAAATCGCATCGCACGCGCAGCGGATCGATTGGAATCGCTTGCACGGCGTTCGGGTGATGGCCTCGCGCGATTGACCGCGCATCGACGTACGCGCTTGGAGCGATTGAGCGGGCGGCTCACGCCGGAGCTCGTGCGTGGCCGTCTCGGCCGCGCGGGCGAACGCGTAGAGGCGTTGTCGGAACGTTCGCGCCGCGCCCTCGAAAATGCGATCGCGGCGCGGCGGCGCGTACTCGATGGCGCCAGCAGCATGCTGCGTTCCCTCAGCTATCAGAGCGTGCTCGGCCGCGGCTTCGCGCTGGTGCGCGATAGCGCCGGGCAGGCTGTGAGGTCCACGGGGCAGGTGAAAGCTGGCGCGATGCTCAACGTCGAGGTTGCCGATGGGCGCTTTGCGGCGCAGGCGCTGGAGGGTGGGGCTGCCACGATTCCACCGGCGCCCAAGCCCGCGCAGACGTCGGCTGCTGTCCCGGCTCCGCGTAAACGAGAGGGCGGCGGCGGAGGCTCGCAGGGGTCCCTGTTCTGATCGAGAGAACTGACCGTTGGACCCGCTGCTCCTGGCTGTGAACAAAAGTCCGATCCGGTACATAGCCGGCATCGCGGTCGCGCAAGTCTTCTATTTGGTTGCAATGATCACGCTGGTGGTCACCCAACCAAGCTATTCGAGCGGATTTGCAATACTTGCCACGACTTCGATCTTGGGGATTGCGGCCAGCTACTTCATTCACCGACCGCTATTCGATGGGACGGAAAAATTCGCATATCCCAAAATTTCAATGGTGTTATTGCTCGGAACAGCGGCGCTGCTGGCACTAATTGCCTTGATGCTCGTGGCCCCGTTTCGTCACGAACCGGAAAAGATGCAGAGGCCGCTCTGGCTGATGGCGATGATCGTTTGCGCATCGATGGCCTTCTCACTTTCTGCAACTCTGGCTCCTCTCGTCGTGTATTGGAAGTCACGCCGGGGCTTGCCCGGTTCAACGTCCGACAAATGACCATTCTTTCCGTCATCCCGGCGAAGGCCGGGATCCAGTGCCCCTTGCCGCATGAGAAGCTTGCGCCGTCACCACGGACGATAAAGCGTCGCTCCTATGCTGCGATCTCGCCCGCCACTCGCAGTGACCTAGGCCCCGGCCTTCGCTGGGGTGATGTTGTGATGGTTGATGCGGGGGTCTTCACCATTCGAAGGCGAAGATCAGGGGACAGCTTGCGCTCGCCCGGGAACGCGGGATGATGTGGCATGATCCAGACCGAACCAACTCTGCTTTCCGTCTTCCTCGCGTGGGCCGTATCGGCCGTGCCGCAAATCGCAGCGGCGCTGGCGATCGTCATCGCCGGTTTCTGGCTCGCCAATGCGAGCGAGCGCGTCGTGTTGCGGCTTATGGACCGGCAGCTCGCGGGCGATCCGACGTTGCGCGGGGTGCTCGGCTCGGGAGCGCGTTACGGCGTGCTGCTGTTGTTTCTGATCGCGGCTATAGGCCAGCTCGGGTTCCAGCTTTCGAGCGTGCTCGCGGTTCTGGCGACGGCGGGCTTGGCAATCGGTCTCGCGCTGCAAGCGACGCTGTCGAATATCGCGGCCGGGCTCATGCTGCTGTGGCTACGGCCGTTTCGCGTCGGCGACACGATCGAAGTCGGTGCGGTCGCGGGCAAGGTGATCGAGGTCGGATTGTTCGCCAGCGAGATCCACACGATCGACGGGCTCTATCAGTTCGTGCCGAACTCGGAGCTGTGGAACAAGAAGCTGACGAACTTCTCGCGTCTGCCGCGCCGTCTCGTTTCGGTGCGCGTGAAGCTCGCCGATCCCACGGTCATCGACCGCCTGCGGCGATGGCTCGACCACACGACGGCAGAGGATGTGCGCGTGACGAAGGAGCCCAAGCCGAGCGTGATCGTCAGCGAGTTGGCCGACGACAAGATGACCGTCACCGTGCAGGCGTGGACCAGCACCGAACACTATCAGGCCGTGCTGCGCGATCTCACCGACCGCTTGCCGGACGTCGTGCGCGGCGTCGGTGTGGACGAATATTGAGACCGCGCCTCGTGCGGTCTGCTCATCGATTATTAACGTTGCCTAGGCACATCTACCAGTTCGGACGCTAGAGCAGAATCCAATCGATCGATCACCGCGAGCGATCGGCTGATCGGATGGAGCTGCTCTGGTCTATTGTCTCTGGAGCATCTTTATCCGACCGATGAATCGCTAAAGCGATTCCGGCCGGTCGGATGATGCTCCAGGTCGGGATCTGGAGTGCTGCAATGAGTGAAGCCAAGCGGTGTCTGCGATGTGGGGTCGACGGACCCATGACATTCGTTCGCCAGGGTGAGCTGCGCGTGGGATTCTGCGCCAATCAGCACAAAGTGAGCGCGGAGCCGATAGGTCAAGCTTCGTTCGAGCACGCGCGCATGTCGCGATGGATCAGACGGCTCGAAAAGAGCACGTGGCGGGATGCCGTCGGATACTGAATGCCTCGCGACCAAGCTCGCGTAAGTAGCCGCCCCTCATCCCGACCTTCTCCCCGTGAAGAACGGGGAGAAGGAGATGGCATCAAAACACCACCACGCTCCGGATGCTTTCGCCTTTGTGCATCAGGTCGAAGCCTTCGTTGATGCGGTCGAGCGGCAGGATGTGCGTGATCATCGGGTCGATCTCGATCTTGCCATCCATGTACCAGTCGACGATGCGGGGCACGTCCGTGCGGCCACGCGCTCCGCCGAATGCGGTGCCTTTCCAGACGCGGCCGGTGACGAGTTGGAACGGCCGCGTCTTGATTTCCTGGCCCGCGCCCGCGACGCCGATGACGATCGACTGGCCCCAGCCGCGATGCGCGCTTTCCAGCGCCACGCGCATGACGTCGACGTTACCGATGCACTCGAACGTATAATCGGCGCCGCCGATCTGGTCCGCGCCGCGCTTGGTCATGTTGACGAGATGCTGGGTGAGATCGCCCGAGATCTTCTTGGGATTGACGAAGTGCGTCATGCCGAAGCGGCGGCCCCACTCTTCCTTGGCGTCGTTCATGTCGACGCCGATTATCATGTCCGCGCCCGCGAGCTTGCAGCCCTGGATCACGTTGAGGCCGATGCCGCCGAGGCCGAATACGATCGCCGTTTCGCCGGGCAGCATCTTCGCGGTGTTGATGACCGCGCCGACGCCGGTCGTCACACCGCAGCCGATGTAGCAGATCTTGTCGAACGGCGCGTCGTCGCGGACCTTGGCGAGCGCGATCTCCGGCAGAACGGTGTGGTTGGCGAATGTCGAGCAGCCCATGTAGTGGAACACCGGCTTGCCCTTGTAGGAGAAGCGCGAGGTGCCGTCTGGCATCAGGCCCTGCCCCTGCGTGCCGCGGATCGCGGTGCACAGGTTCGTCTTGCGCGACAGGCACGAGGGGCACTCGCGGCATTCGGGCGTGTAGAGCGGAATGACGTGGTCGCCCTTCTTCAGGCTCTTCACGCCCGGGCCGACATCGACGACGACGCCCGCGCCCTCATGGCCGAGGATCGCTGGGAACAGTCCTTCCGGGTCGGCCCCCGATAGCGTGAATTCGTCGGTGTGGCAGATGCCCGTCGCCTTGATCTCGACCAGCACTTCGCCCGCCTTCGGGCCTTCGAGGTCGACCTCGACGATTTCGAGGGGCTTGGCTTTCTCGAAGGCGACGGCGGCGCGGGTCTTCATAGGGTAGTCCTCACGATCAATCTGTTCTCAGGGCCGCACAAGGGCGACGACACTGCTTCTTGCCTAGCGCGAAAAAGACGGCTTACGCCACCCCTCGACGACTGAAATTTCGCTTACGGCGCTGAAGTGAACCGTCAGAGCTTGCGGCTCTTCGCGGATGTTTTCCTGGGCGCGGCTGCTTTGCGAGGTGAGCCGGGGCGAACCGGTGAGACCGATAGCGGAATGCCGCGTGCGGCGGCTTCCATGGTGGGTGATGGACGTCCACCGCGGCGCTTCGAGGCTGCCACCTTGAGCGGCGGTTTGCCTAACTGTGTCGGCGAGGACGGCGGGGCTGGAGACTGCTCGGGGGCCTGCATTACTGGGGACTGTGCAACCAGGGACTGCGCGGCAGCTATCGAAGCGACTTTGGTCTGCTGTCGTGATGCCTTTACGCTGTGGAGCGAGAGCCAGCGCTTGCAACTCGGCAGCCTGAGATTGCAGCGGACCGTCAAACCCGGTGAAGCATTGCGACGGGGCAGGGCGCTTCCGGGGGGAACTTCTACACCCTGGGACGTGGTGACGGGTTGGGAGACCTCGCGTGCAGCACGCTGAGCGAGGCCCCGCGCCGTCAACCAGGACATGAACGGGTTGGCGACCAGAACAGCCGGCGAAAGCACCGCCGACAGTGGTTGGTCGGGCGGAGCTTTCAGTACTTTCGCCGCGCCGGTGGAACCGAGAAGATAAGCGAGCCGCAGATTGGGATAGGTCGAGGGGACGCCGAGGCTCTGCAGAACGGCGGCATTCTCACGCGTGTAGGCCTCGGCAGCCTTACGGGCGAACGCCATGTCGGTGCGTAACGCCAGGATCTGCGCCGGCGTTTTCCCCGCCGTCTCCGCTGCGAAATGCCGCCGCGCTAGCCCCAGGAACGTGCTCTCGATGAACTGAAACGGACCAACTGCCGTCGAACGGGGGTTGCGGGCCTCGAGGCGCCCACCGGATTCCGCCATCATCAGGCGATCGAGGAAGGTCTCCATCGTCATGGGCGAGCCTTCGGGTCCAGAGGCGACTGCGGCAGCCGGTGTCGTGGCAGCCGCAGCAGCGACGGCGGGTGCCGGCATCTCCTTCGGCGCGGGGACGGGTTGCGTCTGCACGGCCCGTGGCTCGGATTTCGCGGCCTTTCCCGCTCCGGACTGGGCTGCGGCCGCATGAGCACCTGCGAAAATCAGGCACAAGCATACGGAAGGGAGCCAGAATTGGCAGAGCAGGCTGGCGGTCGATGCGGCTGATCGGGATGCGGTCACGGCGTCTGCCTTGGTTGCTACCCGGGTCTGTTGGATTGGAGATGCCGACGTTCAGCGTGCGAGCGCGAATGCCAGCTTCATCGCGACAGCGCCATAAGCACCGGGCGAGAGGGACGGGGCAAGCCCTTCGGAACCAAGATAGGCCGTCTACGTTGCGAGCTGGTTACCGCACACCTGGGTCACCCATTTGGTTCGGCGTTCCCTGGTTCAGGTAGCATTCATCGGGATTCGGCTACTCCATCGTTGCTGTCCATATGATGTGGGAGCCTCAACATTCAATCGCCGTCGTCCCTTCGCTTCGGCTCATCCGTGTGCGACCTACGTGTCCCAACGTCGAACAATCCGTATCGGGATCGCTCTTGCAGTAGCGCTCGCCGGAATTGCGGGACTGGACCCAATGACGACGTGTGCCTCGGCGCAGTCCCCGTCCTGTCGAAGTGCTTGCCTGTCGAACTACAATCAGTGCCGCCTGATGACGAAGGGTTCATCGACGTGCGACGCGCAGTATCAGTCATGCCTGCAAGGCTGCATCGTCGGAAAATAGTTTTGCGCAACCGACGAGCGAGCCTTCGGTTCAGTCGCTGCGGCCGATAGCGGGGTGGGACAGCTCGCCGGCCAGGACTTCCGCGACATGTCGAACCTCGATCGTCGAGCCGCACCGTGCCAGTTTACCAGCGATATTCATCAGGCAGCCGAGATCACCCGCGAGCAAGACGGCTGGATGGACGTTGGTCGTGTTGGTGGCTTTCTTGTCGACCATGGCGTTGGAAATGTCGGGGTACTTGATCGCAAAGGTTCCGCCGAAGCCGCAGCACACTTCGCTGTCGGCCATTTCTGTCACTTCGAGCCCCGCCACCTTCGCCAGCAATTCGCGCGGCTGACGCTTCACGCCGAGTTCACGCAAGCCCGAACAAGCGTCGTGGTAGGTCGCCTTGGCCGAAAGGCTGCCGGGAACCGAACTCATGCGACGGACATCGACGAGAAAGGCCGTCAACTCGTGGACCCGCTCGGCCAGTTCGATGGCGCGCCCCCACCACGCGGCGTCATCCTTCAAGAGTTCGGGATAGTGCAGCTTTAGCATGCCAGCGCAGGAGCCGGAGGGAGCCACCACGTAATCGTAGCCTTCAAATGCCGCGATGGTTTGGCGCGCGAGAGCCGCCGCATCTTGTTTCGCCCCAGAATTGTACGCGGGCTGACCACAACAGGTCTGGGCCGTCGGCACCGATACGTCGCAGCCCGAAGCCTCCAGCAACTTCACGGCGGCAAAGCCGATGCTGGGCCGAACGAGATCCACGAGACACGTGACGCACAAACCGACGCGTGGACGCTGCGAAAGTGGATCGGAGGTCATCACAGTCTCCCGGAACACGTCTCCCCGCAACAAGTCACTCCGTAAAACGCCGCGAGGCCCGCAGGATCGCCCCGTGGGACGGCCCTGCGAGCCTCTATCATGGCGCCTCAGCGTTACTTGGCAGACTTCAGGTACGCAATGAGGTCCTTGCGGTCGCCCTCGTCCTTCAGACCCGCATAGGCCATCTTGGTGCCGGGCATGAACTGCAGGGGATTGGCGAGATAAGTCATGAGCTGGGCTTCATCCCAAACGAGCCCCTTCGCTCCGGCAGCCTTGTTGGCCTCGGAGTAGTTGAAACCTTCGACCGTACCGGCTTTACGCCCGATGATGCCGGTGAGTTGCGGGCCGACGAGATTCTTGGCGCTCGCGCCAACCTGGTGGCAGGCCCGGCACTGCCGGAAAACACTCTGGCCATTCTCCACGTCCTGCGCGGAGGCAACCGTGGAGGACAGTCCAAACGCCGCCATTGCGGCTGCGGCCAACCGTACGAGTCTCATCTTCGATTGCTCCATGTCCGATGCACTTGCATCCTGCGCTGCATAGAAACTCCGAGACACTTATATGGGGTCGGCCGGGAGTTGCGTCACGCGACAAAAGTTCCTGCCGGAGATTTTCTCGCATTGTGGCCCCGTGGCCAACCGTTCACGGCTGCCGAGCCTCAGCGCGCTACCCGGGGGGTGTCATCGGATGCCGGACCAGCGGTCCCATTCGGGCGACGGGCGGGCTTGACCGCAGTGTTGCCTTTCGCGGCACGGCCCTTGGCTAGCGGCTCGGCCTTCGGCAGGACCGGCAGCTCCTTGGCCCACTGCTCATCCGCGAAGAGGCCCGCAAGGAAATCAATGAAAACGTTGACCTTCTCCGGGAGATAGTCGCGGCAGGGATAAACCGCGTAGATCGCCATGTTCGAGGTTCCGCGGTACTGGGGCAGAATGATCTTCAAATCACCGGAGGCAAGCTCGGGAGCGATATCCCAGGTGGGACGCAGGCCGATACCAAGGCCGCAGATCAGCGCCTCGCGGACGAACTCGGCCGAGTTGGTGCGAATGTTGCCCTCGACCTTGACCTGCTCGGAGCCTTCCGGGCCGTCGAGGCGCCAGTGATCCTGCGCACCGGCCGACAGACAGTTGAGCAACTCGAGTTCGGCCACCGATTTGGGCTCACCGACGTTCTCGAGGTACTTGGGTGCGGCGACGAGGACGCGCGTATCCGGCGCCAGCTTGCGAGCGACCAGCGAGGAATCCTGCAACTCACCGATACGGATCGCGAGATCGAAGCCGTCGCGGATGATATCCTCGAAATGGTCGGTCAGATGGAGATCCAGCTTGACCTCCGGGAAGCGCTCCAGAAACTCGCCGAGCCTTGGCGCGATGTGGAGGCGGCTGAAAGAAGTGGGCGCCGTCACTTTCAGCGTTCCGCGAGGCTTGGTATTGCGGCGAGAAACGAAGTCGTCGGCCTCCTCGCACAAGCTCAGGATATCGACGACACGCCGAAAATAGCCCTCGCCGGTTTCCGTCAATGTGAGCTGGCGCGTGGTGCGGTGGAACAGCCGCGCGCCGAGCTTTTCCTCCAGCAGGCTGATGCGCTTCGAGATCACCGCAGGAGACAGACCCATTTCGCGGCCGGCAGCGGACATATTGCCGGTGCGCGCTACCCGTGAGAAGATATCGAGATCGCTGATGGCGGTCATGGGGTGTGGCTCCAAAATACGCGCTGAAGTGTGCTAGGATCTTCGCCGTTCCGTTAATTACCTCGTGGCACGGCTTAAATGCGTCGGTCATCCATTATGTTCAAACAACTCATATTCCAAATCGTTGAATACTTATTCTTCATATAAATCAGTGCCCCCGCATCCAGGCTGGCGTATTTTCAGGCAACCACTAGGTGTTGTAGCCGAGAGACGCAACCACTCTGCAGGGATGCACCAACATCGCCCGGGGCGTTGAGATCGACTTTCGTACAATGAGATCGAGGCCTTGGTTCCTCGATGTCAGCCGGCGGACCTGCGCCGGCCATGCGGACGGTCGAGCCAAGACGTGTCGGGACCGGTCGGCACGATGCTGGACGGATTGAGATGCGGCATGGACTGGTAGTAGCCCGACTTCATGGTGGCGAGATCGCAGGTCTCTCGGATGGCGGGCCATTGGTAGAGTTCGCGGGTGTAATCGGCCAAGTGAGCATAGTCCTGGACACGGCGGACGTTGCATTTGAACAGACTGAAATAGACGAGGTCGAAACGGATCAAAGTCGGGAAGGCGCGCCAGTCGGCCTCGGTTATGCGGTCGCCGGCGAGATAGCGGCGCGAGGTGAGGCGTTGCTCCATCCAGTCCAGGCCACGGAAGACCTTGGCGACGGCTTCGTCATAGGCTTCCTGCATCTTGGCGAAGCCGGCGCGATAGACGCCGTTGTTGACGTGCTCGTAGACGAAGGCGTTGACCTCGTCGATCTCGGGAAGAAGCTCGACGGGACAGTAATCGCCGGCCTTGGCGCCCAGTCCATCGAAGGCGCGGTTGAGCATCCGGATGATCTCCGAGGACTCGTTGTTGACGATGGTCTTGCGCTGGCGGTCCCACAGCGTCGGCACGGTCACCTTGCCGGTGTAGTTGGGATCCGCCGAGGTGTAGACCTGATGCAAGCGAAAGATCCCGTCGGCGCGCGGCTTCATCTCGTCCAGGCCGGTCGTGTAGCTCCAGCCCTCGGATTTCGGCGCATCGGCGAGCGAGACGGATATCAACCCGTCGAGGCCCTTCAACTTGCGGAAGATCGCAGTGCGGTGCGCCCACGGGCAGTTCGACGCGATGAACAAGTGGTAGCGGCCGGCCTCCGCGGGGAACCCGCCCTCGCCGGTAATGCCAGCGGCGCCGTCCGGCGTGATCCAGTTGCGGAACTTCGACGACGGACGCAAGAACGCGCCCTTGGCGTCGCTCGGGCGGATGTCCTCGTTCGTCCACTTGCCGTCGTCGAGCTGGCCCATGCGTGTCTCCATCGGATCGGATCGCAAAGTTCGTCCAATGCCTGTAGGAGACGTTGCAACACTTCGCAATCGGAACACGAGAGAACAGAATTTCGACATGACAGAGGATAGAGTTTTCGTCGCGGGCGCCGGCCCGGTCGGGCTAGTCGCAGCGGTGGAGTTGGCGCGTGCCGGCGTGCCCGTGACCGTGTTCGAGGAAGGCCCTGATCTCGCGACGGAATCGCGGGCGTCGACGTTTCATCCGCCAACGCTCGACATGCTGGATGCCCTGGGTGCAGCGGCGCCGCTGATCGAGCAGGGACTGATCGCGCCGACGTTCCAGTATCGCTCTCGCAAACACGGAAAGCTCGCCGAGTTCGACTTCAAGCCGATCGCCGATAGAACGCTGCATCCCTACCGGCTGCAATGCGAGCAATCGAAGCTCACGCGCATTCTCTGCGATCAGATGAGCGGCCATCCGAATTTCGAGGTGCAGTTCGGCAGCCCCGTGGTGGGCGTCGAGCAGACACCGGCTTCGGTCGCCATCACGATCGACCGCGGCGGCCGGATCGAGACGCGCACGGGCCGCTATCTCGTCGGTGCGGACGGCGCGAGCAGCCGCGTGAGGCGCGCGCTGGGGATCGAGTTCGAGGGGTTCACCTGGCCGGAGCGGCTGCTCGTGGTCTCGACTCCGTTCGATTTCTTCAGCGTCATCCCCGGCCTGTCGTCGGTGAGCTATGTCGCCGATCCCCAGCGCTGGTTCTTCCTGCTCCAGATCCCGGGGCTGTGGCGCGTGATGTTCCTCGTCAACGAGGATGCCACCGACGAGCGCGTGCAGACGCTGGACTTCGCCCAGTCGCTGATGGCGACGGTCGTACCGGGCATCTCCAACTACGAGATCTCGCACACGACGCTCTACAAAGTGCATCAGCGGGTGGCGAAGTCGTTTCGAGCGGGGCGCGCGTTTCTGGCGGGGGATGCTGCGCACATCAACAATCCGCTGGGCGGCATGGGCATGAACGGCGGCATTCACGACGCGGTCAATCTCTCCCAGCGGATCGCTGCGGTATGGAACGGCAAGGCCGGTACGGGGATGGATGCCGAGGCGGAACTCGACCGCTACGATCTGCAGCGGCGCCTCGTGACGATCGAAGCGATCCAGAAGGCAACGATCCAGAACAAGAAGAACATGGAATCATCCGGCGACGAGTTCCGGGAAAATCTGCGCGATATCTCCGCCGACCCGGCCCGCACGCGCGACTACCTCCTGCGCGTATCGATGCTCTCGAGCCTGGCGCGGGCGGAGGAACTGGGGTGAGGCGGGCGGGTGCGGTTTTCGCTGGCAGATTCCGTGATCGGGTGGGCGCGAAGTGCCTGAAGGCTGAGCGCAGCACTGCGCTCAGTTCATCGTCGGTCCATCTATTTCTTTTCCGAAAGCAGTTCCTGATGCAGCTTGCGCGCAGCAGCAATCTGTTCGGGCGACGTTTTCATCACGCCAGCGACATAGGAGGCGATGGCTTCGCCCGTCAGAGGGACGACGGGAATGTTCGACTTGGCGGCTTCCGCCTTGAAATCGGCATCCTCCAGCATCTTGCCGAAGGCCGCCCGGAGAGCGGCGACGCGGTCGGCCGGCACCCCCGGCGGAAAAGCGAGCGCGCGGCCGATGGTCCCGGTCGAGGCGTAGATCTCCATCAGCGTCTTGTCGGCACTGGCGCCGAACTCGGTCATGGTGGGCACTTCCGGATAGCGGTCGAGACGCTTCGAGGAGACCGCGAACAGGGGCACGAACTCGCCACTCGCGAGCTTGTCGGCATGGCTCGTCAGTGCGTTGGCGAGCGTCATGCCGCTGCCGTCGAGTTCTCCGCGCTGCATGGCGAGCGAGATGTCGGAGGCGCCCTTGTAGCCCGCAATGATCTTGAATCTGGTGCCCGCGACGCGGTTGAGCATGAGGGGGCTAAGCGCGAATATGTTGGCAAAGCCGGTCACGCCCATCGTGACCTCGCGCTTCTTCGCGTCGTCGAGGGTACGAAGGCCAGACGCCTTTGTCGACAACGCGATCCCGTCTCCGTCCGCGATGCGGCCGATGTACTGGTAGTTCGCCGCATTGAACTTCACGCCATCCGACAGCAGTGTCTCGTAGAGCACCTCGGCGTGGACGAGATGCATCACGGAGCCGTCCTTCGGGGCTACGACGTATGAATAGTTGAGCGCTACGTTACCCCCCGCGCCGGGCATGCTCTGCATGATCAGATTGGGCTGTCCGGGGATGTGGCGGCGCAAATGGCGCGCAGCGAGCTGAGTGTACAGCCCATATGTCCCGCCAACGCCGGCGCCGATGATGATCTGGACGTCGCGCGCCTTGTAGAACGCCTCGACGGCCGGCTGGGCATTCGCCGCGTGAACAGCAAAAACGCTAATGAATACTGCCGCAGACAGACCTTTGAGCCGATTTGCAATACTCATTTCTGCGACCTCCCCATATCGTCGTCGTTCGAAGCTGCATTGCCTACATCGATCGACGTATCGCGCGCCAGACCTTCTCGGGCGTGAGGGGCATGTCGATGTGGGTGGCGGAGCCGGGCGGTAGCGCGTTGACGACGGCGTTGACGATGGCGCAGGGGGCGGCGGTCGTTCCGGCTTCGCCGATGCCCTTGGTGCCAAGAGGGTTCGTGGTGCAGGCCGTGCCGTCGAGGTGGACCTGCATGACGGGGAAGTCGGCTGCCCGCGGCATGCCGTAGTCCATGAACGAGCCGGTCAGCACCTGGCCGCTGTCGGCGTCGTACATCATATGCTCCTTCAGGGCCTGGCCCAGCCCTTGTGCCACCCCGCCGTGGACCTGGCCCTTCAGGATCGTGGTATCGAGGACGTTGCCGCTGTCGCAAACCGCCGTGTAGGCGACCACCTCGACCTCCCCCGTGCCGGGATCGACCTCGACCTCGGCGACGTGGCAGCCGTTGGGGAACGACGGGCCTGTCTCGACCTCGGCATGTGCGTCGAGGCTCTCCTTCAAAGCACCCTGCTTGACGAGTTCGGCGGCGCGCTCGGCGGCTTCGACGAGGCCGATGCGGCGGCCGGTATCGCCCACTTCGAACCCGCCGTCCCTATACACGAGTTCAGCGGGGCTCGCCTGGAGCAGCACGGCGGCGGCGGCCTTGCCCTTCTCGACGACCTCGTCGGCGGCAACGGCGAGGGCGCCGCCCACCAGCATCGCCGAGCGCGAGGCTACGGCGCCGAAGCCGGGCACGTCCCGGTCGCTGTCGCCGCACGACACGACGACGGCCTCGCGCGGGATGCCGAGCCGGTCGGCGACGACGTTACGGAATACGGTGCGATGCCCCTGGCCCTGCGGCTGCGAGCCTATGCTGGCGACGACCTTGCCGCCACCGGGGAAGGATATTGCGGCGGGCTCGTGCATGTGGCCGCCTGAAATCTCGAGGTAGCAGCCGATGCCGATGCCGCGCAGCTTGCCCTTTGCCTCGGACGCGGTGCGACGCGCGGGAAAGCCCACGTAGTCCGCGGCGGCCAGGGCCTTTTCGAGGTTCGCGGGGAAGTTGCCGCTATCGTACACGCCGCCGACGAACGTCGTGTAGGGGATCTGGGCCGGTTTGATGAGGTTGCGGTGGCGGATCTCGGCTGCATCGAGGCCGGTCACGCCGGCTGCGGCATCGACGAGGCGTTCCATCAGGAAGTTCGCCTCGGGCCGGCCGGCGCCGCGATAGGGGCCGATGGGGACCTCGTTGGTGAACACGCCGCGGCTGTCGATGACGACACCGGGAATATCGTAGACGGTGGGCAGGCAGCCCGACACGTGCACCGTGTTGCAGAACAGCGCGACGCCGGTGAGGTAGGCGCCCATGTTGGCGAGGCCGTCGATGCGCAGCCCGGTGAAGCGACCGTCGCCGTCGATCGCCAATTCGGCGGTCCAGTATTGATCGCGGGCCTGGTTGTCGCTGACGAAGGCTTCCGAGCGCGTGCAACTCCAATGCACGGGCCGTCCAACGAGTTTGGCGGCGAGCAGCAGTGCCGGATACTCCGGGTAACCGGACGCCTTCATGCCGAAGCCACCACCGACGTCATCGGAGAGCACGCGCAGCTTCTCGCCGCCCGCTTTGTCCAGTTGAAGGCGCATCGCCATTGCAGTCTGCATCTTGATGCCGTGGACGCCCTGAGTGCCGCAACGCAGGGTGTAACCGCCGCTGGCGGCATCGTAGCTGGCGGTGGCGACGCGCGGCTCCATCGAGACGGCGGCGATGCGCTGATTGAGGATGCTGACGCGGGCGATGCGCGCGGCTTTGACGAAGGCTCGATCCACGCTCCTGCGCTTGTCGCCATCGGGATCATCGGGGGCGGACCAATCGAGCGCGGTGTTACCGGACGCGTCGGGCCAGAGCTGGGGCGTGCCGGTCGCGGCCTTGCGCGTGTCGATGGCGACGGGCAGCGGCTCGTACTCGACGGCAACGGTCTCGGCGGCGTCGTTGGCCTGGGTCTCGGTCTCGGCGATGACGAGCGCGACCGGCTGGCCGACGTGCATCACGCGACCGTCGGCCAGCGCGGGGCGTATGGGGCTAGCCGGGCGGCTACCGTTCTTGCCTTGGAAGGGCACGCTGCCCGTCACGGACGCGAGATTGGCGCCGGCGAGGCTGTTTCCGGTGAGGACCGCGATGACACCGGGCATGCCGGCTGCTTCGGTCGTATCTATGCTCTCGATGCGGGCGTGGGCGTGAGGCGAGCGGACGAACACGGCGGCAGCAACGCGGGCGGGCTTGACGTCGTCGCCGAAGCGCCCGCGGCCCCGCAGCAGCGTCTCGTCCTCGATGCGGCCCTGCCAGCCGTCTTCTCGGGTGCGCCATGCCGATGACTCGCCACCCGTAGACCGGACTATCGAAGACTGGCCGCTGGAAGACTGGCCATCGGAAGACTGGCCATCGGAAGACTGGCCATCGGAAGACTGGCGACTTGAACCGTCCATTCCCGCTATCCTTTATCGATCGTCCGACATTGCACGTCGCCGCCTATCCAGCATAATTGCCGTAAGGGCGAAAGACGGCCGAACGGAAGCCCGCCGTGCTGCATTGCCGACAAGCATCCAAGCCGAGGCGATACCGACATGAGCAATGGGACAGAAATCGCCGAGCTACTGGGGCGGACGGCCCTGTTCGGCGGCCTGCCACACGCCACGCTCGAGGCCATTGCGGGCGCCATGCGGCCTGAAGCCTTCACCTCGGGGCAGACGATATTCTCCCGCAACGAGGACGGCGCGGGGCTCTATCTCGTCACGTCGGGACGGGTGAAGCTGTCGGTCGTGAGCCAGGACGGGCGCGAGTTGACGCTGCGACTGGCCGAGCCCGGCGACATCATCGGCGAAATCGCGGCGCTCGATGCGGGGCCGCGCACCGCGGACGCCCTCGCCAACGGCAAGGTGACGGCGCACCTTCTCGGCACAACCGAGCTGTCGAGGCTGATGGACGGTCATCCCGTGATCGCTCGGTCGGCGCTACGGCTCGTGTGCTCGCGGCTTCGCGATACGACAACTCAACTGGAGGAAATCGCGCTCTATCCGATCGAGCGGCGGGTGGCGCGGTTCCTCCTGTCGGCGCTGCATCTGGGTGGCCACGACATGCTGGCAGCCGACGCGCCACTCGATCTCAAGATGAACCAGACCGAGTTGGCGATGCTTCTCGGGGCGAGCCGTCCGAAGGTCAACGTGGCGCTCGGCGCACTCGAAAAGGCCAAGGCGATCTCGCGGAAAGGAGAGGCCATCGTCTGTCATCCCGCGGCTTTGCGAACATTCGCGGGGGCGGCGTAGAAATATTCCGGAGGTGATCGAAAGGGGCGACGGATGAGCGCGAAATGCTGCAAAATGCCATTGAATCACGGCTATTCCGCGCCGTTTCCGATCTGCCCCGGGACTGCCACGATCGTGCCGCCCCGCCACCCGAATCGAGTTCGTATTTAGGTCTCGTTAGGCGAATCGCCGCTTGAGTAGCCCTCTCGGAATTCGGCACATCAGAGAGCGGCAGGAGGTGTGTATATGGTCATGGGCGTCATCGAAGGTAGTCACGTCGAGGCGAAGTATCCGGAGCTTGCCGGTGCCCGCATTCTCATCACAGGTCTCGAATCCGGACACGGCGTCGACATCGCTCGCGCCTTCGCCGAGCAAGGCTGCCGTCTCGTCGTGCAGACGCCCGCTCTCGACACCCTGCTCGAGGTTCTGCTCGAGACGCTGGTGAAGGATGCCGGCGCTGTTCACGTCACCGAAGGGGTCATTGGCGACGAAGCGACCGCACTGAAATGCGCGCAGTCCGCGATCGGCGTCTACGGCGGTCTCGATGTGGTGATCAATCTCGCCCGCCTGGACGAGGAAGGCATCGCCGACGAAGCGACCGAGCGTGATATCGAAGACCGTCTCGCGGCAACCTTGCGCGGGCCGCTGCTCATCACACGCGTGATCGCCAACCGCATGCAGTTGACGTGGCGCGAGGGCCTGATCCTCAACGTCGTGTCGCAGCGCGGACCGCAGTCCAACGCGGAATACCAGCTGGGTCGCATCGCCAATACGGCGGTTGCAGCCCTGACCAAGCGTGAAGCTGCGCATTGGGCCGACAAGGCCGTGCGCGTCAACGCCATCGTGCCTGCGGTTCTGGAGAGCTGCGAGCCCGGCGAGATCGATACCGGTCTCTATTCCGAGCCCGAGATCGCGACATTGGCACTTCGGCTGGCAAGCCACCAGGGCCGCACCCGCCGGGCTTCTTTCGTTGCGCTCAGGCGGGCAAGCCCGCTACGCGTGGCCGTGGCCTCGGCCCTGCGGGCCGGAAGAAGGTGCCTTGCTAAAGAGGATGTGCCGGAGGCCGCACTGGCGCCGGGCTTCTTTCGTTGCGCTCAGGCGGGCAAGCCCGCTACGCGTGGCCGTGGCCTCGGCCCTGCGGGCCATATAATGAGGGCTAGTCATCCCGGTGCTCGTCACCGGGATCCAGGTCTCCTCCCGCTCAGGTGCATATGGCGGACCGGCCCCCGGCGACAAGAGCCGGGGTGTCAACGGATACCGAGCGTCAGGGTAGGAGGGCGAGCTTCGCCCTGAGCCGCATCCAGATATCGGCCATGACGATGCCGGGGATGGTGCGGCTGTCGACCGGCACGCGATGCACGAGGGGGCGTGATCCCGTTGCCAGCAATGCGGCTCGAGCGTCCTCGTCCTGTTCGAACTTGGCGAGGTTCGCGCGCTCCATCAGCGCCCAATGATCGACAGTACCGACGACGACCTCGCGGCCCTCGTACACGAACCGGTGGCCCGGCTCCGACTTCGGACCTGCTTTCTTCGCTTCATGCCCCGACAGTTCGGCTACGCGCTGGCGGTCGGCCTCGTCGGGGAACTTGAGGCCCTGCCAAAAGCCTTCGACGCTGGAATAGAAGCGGCCATCCATCTCGAAGGACGTTTCGGCAAGGTTCGAGATCAGTCTCATCGGCATCGGAACGTCATCGAAATTGATATTCAGCGGCTCGGCGGTTTGTGCGGCAGATTGGGTAGCCGGTTTGGGCTCTTTGCCTTCCTTGCCATCCTTGCCATCCTTGCCTTCCCTGCTTTGGCTTTGGCCCTGCCTGGCTTCCAGCCTTGCTTCCTGCTTGGCGGTTTCGGCCTTGCCCGGCCCGGCGATGCGCAGTACCAGCGTCTCGGCATTGACGGTATCGACGCGGAACTGCTGGCCTGCGATATCACCCGCCATCTCCAGGAGCTCCGAGCGCTCGCTGTCGCTTTCCACGGTGAACGTCACGTAGCGGCCGGCTTGCTTGATGCGCATTCTGTTACTTTCAGGTTGAAGGTACTTTCAAGTTGACGGCTGGCCGCTGGCCCTTCTCGGTACTGGACCGCGGCGCGACTGTCGCCTAACTCTCCGGCATGCCGATCGACAATACCAGCGATATGCCGCGCGAGGCGGACGATGACGCTTCCGGGGAAGCATCCGGGGGGGACCAGCACCAGTCGGGGCGCCGCGCGGGCCCCGACGTCATCGCCGGCTATCTCAAGACGCTGCCCGGCTCCCCCGGCGTCTACCGCATGATCGATCAGGAAGGCAACGTCATCTACGTCGGCAAGGCGCGTTCGCTGAAAGCCCGCGTGTCCAACTACGCTCGGCTCGGCGGCCACACCAACCGCATCGCGCGCATGATCTCGGCGACGGCGTCGATGGAATTCGTCACGGTCCGCACCGAGGCCGAGGCGCTGCTGCTCGAAGCGAACCTGATCAAGCGCTTCCGGCCTCGCTTCAACGTGCTGCTCCGCGACGACAAGTCGTTTCCCTTCATCCTGATTGCGCGCGATGTCGCGGGCGGCGCGCCGCAGATCACCAAGCATCGCGGCGCGAGAGGCCGGAAGGGCGATTATTTCGGTCCGTTCGCGTCGGCAGGCGCGGTCAACCGCACGATCAACATGCTGCAGCGAGCTTTCCTGCTGCGCTCGTGCTCGGACAGCGTCTACGAGAGCCGAACAAGGCCGTGCCTGCTGCACCAGATCAAGCGGTGCGCTGCCCCTTGCACGGGCGAAATAAGCGCTGAAGACTACGGCCGCCTCGTCGACGAGGCGACGCGGTTCCTGCGCGGCGAGAGCCAGAACGTGCGGCGCATGTACCAGCAGTTGATGGAGCAGGCGGCCGAGAAGCTCGACTTCGAGCACGCCGCCACCTATCGTAACCGACTGTGGGCGCTGGCGCACGTACAGGCCGACCAGACGATCAACTCCGACGGCGTCGAGGAAGCCGACATCTTCGCCGCGCATCAGGACGGCGGTCAGACCTGCATCCAGGTGTTCTTCTTCCGCGCCGGCCAGAACTGGGGCAATCGCGCCTACTATCCGAAGGCCGACCGCAGCATCGACGTGGCAGAGGTGCTCGAGAGCTTCATCGCGCAGTTCTACGATGACAAGCCGGTCCCGCGCCTGATCCTGGCGAGCCACGAATTCCCGACGCGCGAGCTGATGGCGGAAGCTCTCTCGACCAAAGCGGAGCGCAAAGTCGAGATCCGCGTGCCGCAGCGTGGGGCGAAGTCGGGCCTCGTCGAGCATGCGCTGCAGAACGCGAAGGAAGCGCTCGGTCGCAAGCTGGCTGAGACGGGTTCGCAGCGCACGCTGCTCGCGGGTGTCGCGCAGCGGCTCGGGCTCGATACCGTGCCGCGCCGCGTCGAGGTCTACGACAACTCGCACATTTCAGGCACGAACGCGGTCGGCGGGATGATCGTCGCGGGGCCGGAAGGGTTCGTCAAAAGCGCCTACCGCAAGTTCAACATCAAGTGGGCCGAGACAGCGCCGGGCGACGACTATGCGATGATGCGCGAGGTGCTGACGCGGCGGTTCAGGCGGTTGGTGGCGGGTGGCGACGACGCCGTAGATGACATCACTGGCTTCCCCTCCCCCACAAGGGGGGAAGAGAACGACGACGAGGGTCCGACATCATCGCAGATGACCGATCCGAGCGTGCCGCCCCCGTTAGGTGAGCGCGGGGCGAATTCGATCGCGTTCGGGGCGGTACGTGCGGATGGTGTCAGACCCGGAGGGTCTGACACCATGACGGCGAGCATGCCGTCTGCCGCAGCGAAGTCCTCGATCGGCGGTAGTGGCTCCGTGTCAGACCCGGAGGATATGACACCGCTGGAAACCATCGAAGACGAGGGGCCGTTTCCGGACCGGCCGGATCTGGTGTTGATCGATGGCGGCGCGGGGCAGCTCAAGGTGGCGTGTGAGGTGCTCGCCGATCTCGGCATTTCGGACGTGCGTCTCGTCGGCGTCGCCAAGGGGCCCGATCGCGATGCCGGCCGCGAGCACTTCCACATTCCCGGCCGCGACTTCTTCATGCTCGAGCCGCGCGACCCCGTGTTGTATTTCATTCAGCGATTGCGCGACGAAGCGCATCGGTTCGCCATCGGCGCGCATCGCGAGAAGCGCAAGAAGGCTATCGGCGTCAACCCGCTGGAGGAAATCGGCGGCATCGGCCCGAAACGCAAACGCGCCCTGATGAACCACTTCGGCTCGGCCAAAGCCGTCAGCCGCGCGGGCGTCGACGACCTGCTTGCGGTCGAGGGCATCTCGCAAGAGATGGCGCAGAAAATCTACGACTTCTTCCACGAACGCAAAGGGTGAGGAGACCAACTTCATGCTGATCGACGCTCAGCTGCATGCCTACGAACGCGATCATCCGGCGAGGCCGTGGCATGCCGTGCTCGCCGGTCCGCCCGAGGCCACGGGCGACCAAGCGGTCGCGATGCTCGATGCCAATGGCGTCGATGGTGCGATCCTGATCTCGGCGTTCACGATGTACCGCTACGACGCGAGCTACGCACTGGAAGTGCACAAGAAGCACCCGAGCCGCTTCGCGCTCATCAAGCCGGTCGATCCCGCCGATCCGGCCGTGGCTGAGATCATCGCGGAATGGAAGCGTACGCCGGGCACGGTCGCCGTCCGTATGCTGCTGGCACGCAGCGGGCTTGCCGCCGACGCCTCCGATCCCGGGCTCAACAAGGTGCTGGCGACAGCGGCCAAGTTGTCGATGCCGGTGAACCTGCACATCGCAGGGCGGCTCGATCAGGGCATCGAACTCATCCGCCGAAACCCCGATACGCAGATCATCGTCGATCATCTGGGGCTCGATCAGCCGCACGATCCGCCGAAGCTCGAAGAGCCGTGGGCGGAACTGCCGAAGGTGCTGGAACTCGCGGCCTTGAAGAACGTCGTCATGAAGATCACGGGCGCGTGCACGCTGTCACGAGAGGCTTATCCGTTCGACGACATCTGGGACCCGGTGTGCCGAATGATCGATACGTTCGGCGTCGACCGGTGCCTGTGGGGCACTGACTGGACGCGCGCGGTTGCGTTCCTCACGCACAAGCAGGGCACGGACGTGTTTCGCGACACGACGCGGTTGTCGGCGAGCGACAAAGAGAAGCTGATGGGCGCGAATACGGCGGGTGTTTACGGCTGGAAGCCGGGTAAGGTGTAGGCGAGGTCGATATTCTCCGGCAACCGGCAAGGCCCCGGGTCGGCGCAAACCGATCTGCGATCGGGTTGCTCGCCCGGGGAAGCAAAGGGGAGGGGCAGGCGTTTCTGGAGCAGGCTAGTGCTCACTTTGCCTTCCCGGTCGAGGCGTGAGCCGAGAACCGGGATCTTGACCCGATCGGGTTGCGCAAGCGACGACACGCGAGGTCGATATTCTCCGGCAACCGGCAAGGCCCCGGGTCGGCGCAAGCCGATCTGCGATCGGATTGCTCGCCTGGGGAAGCAAAAGAAAAGGTGATTACTTCTTGCCGAGGCCGGCGAGCTTGGCGGCTTCGCGCATGTCTTCGTAGTCGCGCTTGATGAAGGCCGCGAAGCCCGCGGATGTCATGAGTTCGGGCGAGGCGACTTCCGAGCCGGTGCTGATGAATTTCTCGGCCGCCGAACTGCCGGGTTTCAGACCCGCGGCGATGACGCCTTGCAGTTTGGCGATAATCTCCGGCGGCGTTTTCACCGGTACGACGACGCCGACGAAACTCTGGCCGATGAAGTCCTTAGCGCCCTGCTCGGAGAGCGTGGGAATTTCGGGCGCCAACTTCGAGCGGTTGGCGGCGGCGATGCCGATAATGCGAGCGCTGTTGCCTTTGTGCTGTTCGAGCGAGGTCGCGAACTCCGTCATGGCGCCGTCGATATTGCCGGCGATGACGTCGGGCAACAGCACACCGCTGCTCTTATAGGGCACATGCGTCAGGTTCGCGCCGCTTGCCTGCTTGAACCGCTCCAGCGTCATGTGCGTTGCGCTGCCGACGCCGGAAGTGGCGAGCGTGACCGGCCGCGTCTTCGACAGCGCGACGAGATCGGCAAGGTTCTTGACGCCCGTCTTGTTGGCGATCAGCAGACCGTGCGGCGTGTAGCTCAGCATGCCGACCGCGGCGAAATCGTTGGCGGGATCATAGGACATGCTGGTGTTGACGAACGGATTGACCGTCAGCGGCCCATTGGAGCCGATCAGCAGCGTGTAGCCGTCGGGCGCCGCACGGGCCGCGAACTCGGCGCCGACGCCGCCGCCGGCACCCGCCTTGTTCTCGACGACGACGGGCTGGCCGAGCGCTTTGAACACGAGGTCGGCGAAGATGCGCCCGTTGATATCGGCATTGCCACCTGCCGCAAACGGCACGACGACGCGGATGGGCTTGTCGGGATAGGTCTGAGCGGCGGCCTGCATGGACGACAGCCCCATGGCGCCGAGCGCTGCCAGCGACATCACGAACGTACGGCGTGAAAAAGTCATCGTTCTCTCCCTCTCGCGGCCCGACCCGGTAGCCGTTGCCGAGGAGCGCTCGCGCATCGACCGGGCTCAGTCGACACCGCTCCTAGCTTGTCAGCTCGTTTCAGGCCAGCAGTTTTGGAGCAAGGCACCTCGGAAACGCCTGGAAACGATACGCTCTGATTGCCGGCGTCTGCCCCCTTCCGCGTACTTCCAGCTCAGGTCCGAGTGGTACTCGCGGTCAGGCCCGAGACAGCATCGCGCTCGAAAAAGTGGCGGTAGGCCGTGGCCGCGACGCCGACGCTAGCCAGGATCGTCATGCTCCATGCGACTGCGCCCACTACGAAGCATGCGACGACGACGGGCGACATCGACACCGCGGTTCCTGCCGGTACCACCAGGCTCCACGTCTGCACGACCATCTGCCACGGCAGCATCGCCAGGATCGTTGCAAAGGCGATGCGAGCCGTGTTCCCTGTGGTCTTCGACCAAGCCTCTCGGAATGCACGCGGCCCGCCCAACGCGACCACCGGCATCGCGACCATCAGGCGCGCGGCGGCAATCGTGGCCAGGAGGGTCATCAGGCTGTTGCCGAGTTGGCCGAGATTGGCCGATCCGGACGTCGCCACCAGCGGCAACATAACGAAGGCGAATGGCAGGACGGCGAGGAAGATCAAAAGCACGAGAACGATCGTCGACCAGAGATAGCGCCAGACCGTGGCGCCGACGGCGAGGTAAATCATCGAAGGCCGCTCGCCAGCGAGCAGAAACCTCAGCCAGCCAACGACGATGGAGCAGGTGGCGAGGAGAACCCCCATGCAAATCACGATGACACCGATCGACAGCGCGAGTGCGGGTCCAGCCGCAGCGCCGGGTTTTACGAGCATCTCCATTCCGGCATTCTCGATCATCAGGCCGACCGGCAGGATCGCCGCGACGCAGATCAGAGCGAGCACCGCCATCCACGCGCCGAAAAGACGCCAGACAACGCCTCGATTTCCCACGACTTCGGCATAAGCCCTCAGCACCGACGCGATAACGGGAAATGGCGGCGCGTCGTTGCGAGGTCGCAGCACAGGCTCCGGGACAGGCATTGGGATCGTCGCTGCACCAAGTTGTATTGCTGACATGGAGAACCTCCCGAGGCACCGGTTGCGATGGGCCTACAATGACGCTGCCGGGACCTTTCCGGTGTTTCGAGCGGAACAGGGAGAAACGCCCACCCGCCGGGATTTGGCGGGGATCTGCCAGGGATTTGCGGGATCATGGTCCGAGTCAAAACGCTGTTGACGATGTGCAGGCAACCGCCCCGCGCAGTTGCAGCTCCCGTGAATTCGCGCTCTCAAGAACTGATAAAATTGTCGATACTGTAACCCCTTAGCTATGGCCGTTGAAGTCGGATCACCGCATAGTGATCTGGTGATTCGCGACTGCCCCGCAGATCATGCTCCCCATTCCAGACTCCCCGCGCGGCCCTCGCCAGCCCGTGCCGAGCGGTCGTCCGCCTGCTGCCCGAGCGATCCACATGCAAGCTATTGCCCCTTCCGAAAATACTGCCGGCGCAAACAAGGAGCTCATTGCGCTTCTGCTTGCGAGCATCGCGTTCGTCTGCTTCCTGACGATCAGCCTGTCGCATGGGCGGTCCCCGGATATGGGCGGGCTCGAGGTCCGGCACATCGCCGTCATGGCGATGATCCTCGGGGCTTGCATGGTCGGCTTCGCGATCGTCTGGACGACGACGCGGCGCGCCGTCACGATGATGGATCATGCCCGTGGCGAGACCGCGCGGCTGCGTCAGGGCCTGCTGCTCGCCGAGGCGATCATCCGCACCGAGCCGCAGGTCGTCGTCTGCTGGGAAGCCGGCCAGGACCTTCGCGTCGTCACGCATTCGCTGACGAGCGTTAGAGGACTGCCGGTCGATCAAGGAGATCTGCTGCGTTTCGGGGGCTGGCTCTCGGCGCAATCGGCGGAAGAGCTGAAGTCCAACCTCGACCGCTTGTTCGCGACCGGGCAATCGTTCAGCCTGCTGCTCAAAACCGCTGCCGGCGCGCATCTGGAGGCCGACGGCAGGGCTGCGGGCACGCACGCCGTGATGCGCCTGCGTGACGTCGCCAGCTACAAGGGCGATCTCGTCCGTATGATCGATCAGCACGGCGCGCTGGCAGACGAACTCAAAGCCGGCCGTACCCTGCTCGACGCCATTCCGATGCCCGTGTGGCTGCGCGGCCAGGACGGCACGATCCAGTGGGCCAATGCAGCCTACATCGCCGCGGTCGAGGCCAAGTCGCTCGCCGAGGTAAAGGAGAAACAGTCCGAACTGCTCGAACAAAGCCAGCGCAAGGCGGTCGCCAACAGCCTTGCCCGCACACTCAATTTCCGCCGCCGCCTGCCGCTGATCATCGACGGCGAGCGGCGCGCCCACGACGTGATCGTGACGACCAGCGAGCGTTCGACCGCGGCCATCGCCGTCGACGTCGCCGCACTCGAGAAGGCCGAGAGCGAGATCAATCGCCAGATCTCGACCTACGACCGCACGCTCGACCGCATTCGCACGGGCGCCGCCGTGTTCGACAAGGACCAGCGGCTGACATTCTTCAACGAAGCTTTCCGCAAGCAGTTCGGCCTCGATCACGACTGGCTCGAGAGCAAGCCCAGCAACGGCGAGATCCTCGACCGGTTACAGGAACTGTCGCGGTTGCCGTCGCTGGTCGATTACCGCAGCTGGCGGGCCGGTGTGCTCGAATGCCACTCGAGCGGCGTTTCCTACGACGACTGGTGGCAACTGCCCGACGGTAGCCTGCTGCACGTGATCGGCGAGCAGCGCCACGACGGCGGCGTCACCTTCCTGTTCGACGACGCCACCGAGCGCCTCGCTCTCGAAGGCCGCTACAATGCTCTCATCGACGTGCAGCGCGAAACCCTCGACAGCCTCAAGGAAGGCGTCGCGGTTTTCGCTGCGGACGGCAAGCTCCAGCTCTTCAATTCGGCGTTCCTGTCGATCTGGCGGTTGTCGCGCGACGGCCTGGAGCAGGGCCCGCACATCGGCACCGTCGTCACCGAGTGCCGCGAGTTGTTCGACGATCACGAGGCTTGGGATGTGCTCGTCCGCCGCATCACGTCCGTCAGCGACGAGCGGGAAGCGATGGCCGGCCAGATGGTGCGCCCCGACCAGACGATCCTCGACTACGCGACGACGCCGCTGCCGGACGGCGGCACCCTCGTGACCTTCGCCGACGTGACGGCGCTGCGCCGCTACGAGCGGACGCTGACGGAGCGCAACGAGGCGCTGATCGCGGCCGACCGTCTGAAGAGCCAGTTCATCGGTCACGTGTCCTACGAACTGCGGACGCCGCTCACCAACATCATCGGCTTCTCGGAGCTGCTGGGTGCACCGGTCACGGGCGACCTGTCGGACAAGCAGCGCGAATATCTCGGCGATATCCAGTCTTCCTCGACGACGCTGCTGTCGATCATCGACGACATTCTCGATCTCGCGACCATCGATGCGGGCTCACTCGATCTCAAGCTGGCGCCGGTCAAGGTCGACGACATCATCGACGGCGCGATCCTGGGCGTACAGGAGCGTGCCAAGCGGCAGAGGCTGACGATCGACATCGCCACGGCCGAGGACGGGATGGAGTTCTTCGCCGACGAAGCGCGGATCCGGCAGGTGCTCTACAATCTGCTGTCGAACGCGGTCGGATTCTCGAATGTGGACGGTCTCGTGCGGCTCTCGGTGTGGCGCGAGCAGGGGATGGTCGCGTTCGCGGTGGAAGACGACGGCATCGGCATTCCGAAAGAGCAGCAGAACCGAGTCTTCGACCGCTTCGAAAGCCGCAGCCAGACGGGCAAGCATCGTGGCGCGGGCCTGGGCCTTTCGATCGTGAAGAGCCTCGTCGAGTTGCACAACGGCGACATGCGTCTCGAATCCGAGGACGGGGCTGGCACGCGCGTCACGGTTCGCTTCCCCGAGCAGCCGGCCGGGATGGGCACGCGCCCGGCGATGATCGAGCAAGAGCCGGAAGCGGCTCAGCACACGGCTTGACGAGACATTACCTCGGCTCGGACCTGTAGGTGCGGCCTTTCGGTTCGGGCCTTGACGAAATCGGGACACGTCTGCTCAGTGCGGACGCCATGACGACATCAACCGACACGACCTCCCGAAACGAATTGCTCCTCGACGAAGGGGGCCTCGAACGGCTTGCAGCGCTCGTCGCGCTGGACCTGCGGGCGAGCGACGTCATCGCGCTCGGCGGCGATCTCGGCGCGGGAAAGACGACGTTCGCGCGGGCTGCCATTCGTACCGCGTTCGGCGACTTGGAAGCGGAAGTTCCGAGCCCGACGTTCAGTCTCGTCCAGACCTACGAGACGCCGCGGGTCATGATCATACACTGCGACCTCTATCGCATCGACAGCGAGGATGGTGCGGCGGAGCTGGGGCTCGAGGAAGCACAGCTGCGCGGCGCACTTCTGATCGAGTGGCCCGAACGCGCGCCTTCGATGCTCGGCGAGGACCGGCTCGACATCACGCTGACGGAAATCGACGGCGGGGCGCGGCGGCGCGTGACGCTGAGAGGTTACGGCCATTGGGCGAAGCGCGGCGACCGGCTGGCGGCGCTCTGGCGTTTCATCGCCGGGAGTGGCTGGGGGGAGGCCAGCGTCGGCGCGATCCCGGGTGATGCTTCCGCGCGGCGCTATTTCCGCCTCGAGAAGGACAGCGTCCGCGCTCTCGTGATGGATGCGCCGCGCATGCCCGACGGACCGCCGATACGCGACGGTAAGCCCTACAGCCGCATCGCGCATCTGGCGGAAGACGTGCGACCGTTCGTGGCAATCGCGCGACATCTGCGCGAGCGCGGGCTTTCCGCGCCGGACATTCTCGCCGCCGATCTCGATGCCGGACTGCTGCTCACGGAGGATCTCGGCGACCGCGTGTTCGGCGCGGAGGTTGCGCGCGGGGCGGATCAGGCGACGCTCTGGAAGATGGGTGTCGATGCGCTCGTGGAATTGCACCGCAAGCCTGCCGTAGCGCGGCTTCCTCTAGGCGACGGGACATTTCACGACGTTCCGACATTCGATCTCGCGGCGATGCAGATCGAAGTGGAATTGCTGGTCGACTGGTATCTGCCGGCGATCCATGGCGCGCCGACCGATGCGGCGACCCGCGAAGGATTTCTCGCGGCCTGGCGGCCGGTTGTCGACCGCCTGCTCACCCAACCGCCGTCCCTCCTTCTGCGCGATTACCATTCGCCGAACCTGTTATGGCTCCCCGAACGCAGCGGTGCAGCCTCGACCGGCATCATCGATTTCCAAGACGCGATGATCGGTCCAGCGGCCTACGATCTCGTGTCGCTGCTGCAGGACGCGCGGCTCGATGTGGCGCCGGAGATCCAGACGGAATTGCTCGATCACTACTGCCGCGCGGCGGGTGCGACGCAGCCCGGCTTCGACGAAGCGGAATTCCGCTGGGCCTATGCCGCGCTCGGCGCGCAACGCAACACCAAGATCGCCGGGATCTTCACGCGGCTCGCGCGGCGCGATGGAAAACCTAGATATCTGCAGCATATCCCCAGGATTTGTCGGTATCTGGAGCGCGATCTGGCGCATCCCGGGCTATCATCCCTCAAAGCGTGGTACGATCTGCACGTGCCGCCGGAGATACGCAGCCGCGCGATCGAGGCGTGAGCGGGGCGTGATCGACGAGTGGGTCTTCCGCTCGCCACATCGGGTCAAGGCTCCGCTCGGCGCGACGACCGGCATCTGCCGGTCATCGCTTCGGCCGGGGACGCAAGAGGGTAGTGGGCTCGTGACATCGCTCGAGGGTGCAGAGGGGCGGCCGACGACCGCGTTCGTGCTCGCGGCGGGGCTCGGCAAGCGAATGCGGCCGCTGACCGATGACAAGCCAAAGCCGATGGTGGCGCTCGCGGGGCGGCCTCTGATCGATCATGTGCTCGACCGGCTTGCGGCGAGCGGTATCACCGACGCCGTCGTCAACGTGCACTATAAGGCCGAGGTTCTGCTGGCGCATCTGGGACAGCGGACGCACCCGCGCATTTCGATTTCTGACGAGCGCGGCGAATTGCTCGAGACGGGGGGCGGTGTCGTGAAGGCCCGGGCGTTGCTCGGCCCGCGGCCGTTCCTGATCCACAACTCCGATACGGTATGGATCGAGCGCGACGCCGCGAACATCTCGCGGCTCATCGAGGCGTGGGACCCGCAGCGTATGGACAGCCTGCTGCTGATCGCCGAGCGGGCGCGCAGCATCGGCTACGACGGCGCGGGCGATTTCGACCTGGGAGCGGACGGGCATCTCTCGCGACGACGCCCGGGGACCGAAACGCCCTATGTGTTCGCCGGCGTTTCGATCGCGCATCCACGGATGCTGGACGGCGCACCATCCGGCGCGTTCTCGCTCAACATGCTTTGGAACAACGCCATCGCGAATGGCCGATTGCACGGCATCGTGCTCGACGGTCTGTGGATGCATGTCGGCACGCCCGAAGCGCTGATCGAAGCGGAAGAGCGGATCGCACAACATGAGCGCGCGTGAGACCAAGGCGAACGTTTTCACCGCGCAACAAGGTACGCCGTTCCTTCGGACGCTGGCGCGCGCGGTGCTGGCCGGCGATCTGCCGCGAACCGGCGGGGGGCCTCCCGCCGACCTGTCTGGGATCACGATCCTGCTGCCGACGCGGCGCGCGGCGCGTGGTCTGCAAGACGCCTTCCTCGACGCGACATCGGGGCGCGCGCTGCTGCTGCCGCGCATCAAACCGATAGCGGAAGGCAACGAAGATCTCGCACTGCTGTCGGGTTTCTCGGGACCGGAAATGCTGGGTGCCGGTGGCGCGGACATTCCACCCGCCGTCGGTGAAGTCGAACGCCGGATCGTGCTGACGAGCCTGGTGCAGCGCTGGTCGCAGGCGATACGGCGGCGCGGCGATATGGTGGCGGAAGACGACGCCCGCGCCGTCGAAGTCGGCGCGGGAACGGCAGCACAAGCCGCAGCACTCGCGGCAGAACTCGCGCGGCTGATAGACGAGGTGGAAACAGAGAGCGTTGATCTGTCGGGGCTCGCGGGCCTCGTTCCCGATCGCTTCTCCGAGCACTGGCAGAAGACCCTCGAATTCCTCGGCATCGTACTGGAGTGGTGGCCGGCCTATCTCGCCGAGCGCAAGCTGATCTCACCGATGGACCGGCGCAACCAACTGGTGCGGGCGGAAGCTGCGCGATTGGCCGCCATGCCGCCGGTGGGGCCGCTGATCGTCGCGGGCGTAACCGGCTCGATCCCGGCCACCGCCGAACTGATGCGCGTCGTCGCGATGCTGCCGCAGGGCGCAGTGGTGATCCCCGGCCTCGACATGACGCTGGACGAGCCGAGCTGGGAGGCGATATCGCCCCCGCGGCTCGATAAGGTAGATGCGACGGCCGAGCATCCAGGACATCCCGAGCATCCGCAGTTCGGATTGAAGCGATTGATCGAAGCGCTCGGTGTGACGCGCGCCGGGATCGGTATCCTATCGGGCTCCGAACCCGAACCGACGATCGCCGCGCGCAACGCACTGGTCAGCGAGGCGATGCGGCCGGCGCGCACGACGGAGTTGTGGCGCGGGTTCACGACAAGCGCCGACAGGGAAGCATTGCGTGCGGCACTCGGCGGCGTTTCGTTCGTCGAAGTACCGACGGCGGAGGACGAGGCGGAAGCAGTTTCGCTGATGCTACGTGACGTGGCGGAGACGCCGGGACGAACGGCAGCTCTGGTCACGCGTGACCGGCTGCTCGCGCGGCGCGTCGCGGTCCGGCTGGAAGCATGGGGCATTCGCGTCGACGATTCCGCGGGCCGTCCGCTGTCCAAGACAATGCCGGGCGCGTTTCTCGATCTCGTCATCGAAGCTGTCGCGACGGACTTCGCGCCGGCGGCCCTGGTCGCCCTCATCAAGCATCCGCTGACGCGACTGGGGCTCGGCGCGGGCATCGTGCGCCGCACCGCGCGAGCGCTGGAAATCGCGGCTTTCCGCACGCTCTATCTCGGGCGAGGACTCGAAGGCCTGGCGGCAGCCCTCGAGGTGGCCGAGCGGGAGGTCGGCGAGAAGAAGCGTCGCGGGCGTGCCGTGCAGCGGCTGCGGGTGGAAGACTGGCAGGTCGTGCATGCGCTGGTGCAGGCGTTGCGAGAGGCATTCAAGCCGCTGACCGACCTGTTCGGCACTCACGAGCCGCACGCGCTCAATGAACTCGTCGCGGCGCACGTGAAGACGGCGGAGGCGATCGCGCGGTTGCCGGAAGGCGACAAGGCCGCTGGGCTGTGGGCGGAAGTGGCGGGCGAGGCCGCTTCGCTGTTCACGACGAGTTTGCTGGACGAGAGCCTGCCGCCGCTGGTGCTCGCCGCGCGTGAGTATCCGGATCTCTATCGCGGACTGATTGCACGCGAGACGGTGCGTCCGAAAGTTCCCTTGCATCCGCGGCTCGCGATCTGGGGGCCGTTGGAAGCGCGATTACAGCAACCAGACCTCGTCATTCTCGGCTCCATGAACGACGGGACGTGGCCGGAGCTCGGCGATCCCGGTCCGTGGCTCAACCGGCCGATGCGGCTGGAACTGGGGTTGCCGGCGCCTGAAGAAAAGATCGGTTATGCCGCGCACGATTTCGCGATGCTGATGGGCGCTCAGAACGTCGTCGTAACGCGCGCGCTGAAGGTCGACGGCGTGCCGGCGGTGGCGTCGCGCTGGCTGCTGCGTCTCGGCGCGCTGCTCGATGCGCTCGATCTCAGAAGTGCTTTGAAACCCGAGGCGCCGTGGTTGCCGTGGGCGCAGTGGCGCAGCCAGACGAACGGCTGGAAGCCGATCGGTGCGCCGGCGCCGAAGCCACCGATCGCGCTCAGGCCGCGCAAATTGTCGGTGTCTGGCGTCGAGACGTGGATGGCGAACCCGTATGCGATTTTCGCGCGAGAAATCCTGCGGCTCGATCCGCTGCCGCTGATCGGCACGGAGCCGGACGCGGCGCTGCGTGGAAGTGTAATTCATGCTGCGCTGGCCAAATTCGCGAACGCGTTTCCCGGTGAACTTCCCGGAGATGTCGCTGCCGAAGTGATGAAATTCGCGCGCGCCGAACTGGAGACTTTGACTGGAAATCCGCGTGTCGCCGCGTTCTGGCTGATGCGGCTCGAGCGGTTCGCAAAGTGGTTCGAGGCTCAAGAGCCCCAGCTGCGAAAGGGCGTGACGTCGTCGCTCGTCGAGGCGCCGGGCAAAATGGTGCTCGAGGGGCCGGCAGGGGCGTTCACGCTCACGGCGCGTGCGGACCGCGTGGACGTTGCCAATGACGCCGTCATCATCACCGACTACAAGGCCGGTGCGAGCCTGGGCAAGATGCGCAAGGACGCGAAGGAAGGTTTCGCGCCACAGCTGGCGCTCGAAGCCGCGATAGTGCTGGCGAACGGTTTTGCGCATCTGACGGCCACTCGCATCGGGGGGCTGCGCTATATCTCGGCGTCGGGCGGCGATCCGGCGGGCGAGGTATTCAACATCAAGGTCGACGATCTGGAAAAGCTGGCACATGAAACGCGTGCAGGCGTGGAGCGATTGATCGCAGCATTCGACGATCCGAACACGCCCTATCGCGCGGTGCGGCGCGCGCGGTTCTCCTACGACTACGACGACTATGCACATCTGGCGCGGGCGGCGGAGTGGTCGGGTGCTGGTGAGGAAGGGGAGGAGGGCGCATGAGAGTGACCTCCGATTTGGCGCCCCCCCTCTGGCCCTACGGGCGACCTCCCCCGCGCGGGGAGAGGGGAAATGGCAGCCTCGTGCCATACGGGGGCGGGGCGCGGCCATGACTGGCACTATCGAAACTTCGGCAGAGATTCTCGCGCGGACGGAGCGGGCGCAGGCGGAGGCGTCAGATCCGACGGCATCCGCGTGGGTTGCGGCCAATGCGGGCGCGGGTAAGACGCACGTGCTGAAGCAGCGCGTGCTGCGCATACTGCTGGCAGGCACCTCGCCGGACCGCATCCTGTGTCTCACGTACACGAAAGCTGCAGCGGCCGAGATGGCGGGTCGCGTGTTCGCGGACCTTTCCGTCTGGGCGACCGCGGCGGACGACGAGTTGGCGAAGTCGCTGACGAAAGTGCTGGCGCGCAAACCGACCAGGGAAGAGACGAAGGCGGCGCGGGCGCTGTTTGCACGGGCCATCGAGACGCCGGGCGGTCTCAAGGTGCAGACGATCCATGCGTTCTGCGAGCGGCTGCTGCAGCGGTTTCCGCTCGAAGCAGGCGTGCCGCCCGGATTCTCGATCCTCGACGACGCGGAGGGCGCGAGGCTGACGCGCGAAGCCGTCGACGGTGTGCTGGGGGATGCCGTCCGCGATCCCACGGGGCCTCTTGGCCAAGCACTCGCTGCAATCATCGGTTTTGCAGCAGGTGATGCTTTCGACGCCATTCTGCGTGGCGCACTCGCCAAACGCGACTGGATCGACGCGATGACGCGTGTCACCTTGCGCGATGCAGACGGCGAGAAGGCTGCAGCGAAGATCTATGCGCGCGCGCTCGGCGTCCGGGATGATGCGACGGCGCAATCGCTCGACGACGAGATGGCCAGCGTGCTCGGGAGCGATGCACTCAAAGGCGCGGGCGGCGTCCTGTGTGCGAACACCAAGAGCAAGACCGACCTGGAACTCGGGACGTGCCTTCTCGAAGCGGCGAAGGCCTCGACAAACAGCGGTCGGATCGCAGCGCTTACTCGCGCCTTTCTCACCAAGGAACTCGAGCCACGTTCCGACACGCGTTTCGTGACGAAAGCCGTACGCGATGCCAATCCCGAAATTCACGTTCAGCTGTCGCGCGCGCGGGACAAGTTCGCGAAACTCGCGGAGGAACGCCGCGCGCTCCAGGTGCGGGATGCATCGATGGCGTTGCTGCGGCTCGCCGGCGATGTGATGCAACGCTACACGGCTGCGAAGCAGCTACGCGCCGCGCTCGATTTCCAGGATCTCATCGAGCATACGTCGCGGCTACTGCTCGACGCGGAAGCGGCTGCGTGGGTGCTCTTGAAACTCGACGGCGGTCTCGATCACATTCTCGTCGACGAGGCGCAGGACACGAGCCCGCTGCAATGGAGCGTGATCCAGGCGCTGGCCGGCGAGTTCTTTCCGGTGACGGGCGGCCAGGTGAAACCGCGCACCGTATTCGCGGTCGGCGACGAGAAGCAGTCGATCTACAGCTTCCAGGGTGCGGAGCCGCGCATGTTCGCAAAATCGGGCGATCATTTCCGCACGGCGGCCGAGGCCGCGCGCCTCGTCATGCGCCGCGTGCCGCTGATCCTGTCGTTCCGAACGGTCGAGCCGCTGTTGCAAGCAGTCGATCGCGTGCTCGCCGATCGCACGCGCACGCCGGGGCTTACGGCGGGGGACGGCGACATCGCGCACGTCGCGCTGCGGATCGGGCATGCTGGCTGCGTCGAGATCTGGGAAACGGAGAAACCGATAGAAGCCGGCGAGATCGATGCGTGGCTGCCTCTCGACGAAAAGCCGCAGGCGATGCCCGTCACGCGGCTCGCAGACCGGATCGCCGATACGATCGCGGGGTGGCTCGAGAGCGGCGAACGGCTCGCGTCCGAAGACCGGCCGGTGCGGGCGGGCGACGTACTCGTTCTGCTCAGGAAGCGGCATCCCTTCGCGGCGCCGATGGTGGCTGCACTGAAAGCGCGCGGCATACCGGTGGCCGGGGCCGACCGGCTGAAGATCACGGAACAGCTCGCCGTGTTGGACCTGATGGTGCTCGGCGATTTCCTCACGCTGCCGGAGGACGATCTATCGCTGGCGACCGTTCTCAAATCGCCTCTGTTCGGCCTCGACGACGACGATCTGATGAAGCTTGCCGTCGACCGCAAAGGGGCAGCACTCTGGACCCGGCTCCTGGCCGCAGCGAAGACCGATCCTCGCTTCATACCGGCTGCCGAAACGCTACTTCGTTGGCGCGGTATCGCGGACCAGTCCCCGCCGTTCGAGTTCTATGCGCACGTGCTCGACCGCGACGGCGGACGCAAGAAACTGATCGAGCGGCTCGGACCGGAAGCGGTGGAGACGTTGACGGAGTTCCTCAATCTCGCGATCGAGTTCGACGAAGCGGAGACGCCGTCGTTGACGGGCTTTCTGCAATGGCTCCGCTCGGGCACACGCGAGGTCAAGCGCGACATGGAGCACGGCCGAGACGAGGTTCGCGTGCTCACCGTGCACGGTGCGAAGGGGCTCGAGGCGCCGATCGTCTTTCTCCCCGACACCTGCTCGGCGCCGGGTGGAGCGCCTCAGAACAAGCTCGTCGAACTGAGGGAAAGCGGTCTCGCGCCGGGAGTTCCCAATCCGATGGCGTGGCCGGTCAAGGGCACAGGTAGCCTCGCGGCGATCAAGGCGGGCAAGGAAGCGGCTGCACTCGCCGATCGTGAAGAGAGCAACCGGCTGCTCTACGTGGCGATGACGCGCGCGCGCGACCGTCTCTACGTAGCGGGCTGGGAAGGCGGCAGGGCGCGTCCACGCGACTGCTGGTACGAGATCATGTCGGACGGACTTGCCGACCGCTTGTCAGCCGCGACCGATGCGAACGGCCAGCGCGTCCGGCGGCTGTCGAGCGAGCAATCGGTGCCGGCGGCAAAACCAAAGGATCTGACCACCGCGCACGTGACGGCGATCGAACCACGTCGTAGGGCGCGATCCGCTCGCACCTTCGCGGATCGCGCCCTACGACGTGGACGAGACCGGCGATCCGGTCGCGGCGGTGCCGACGCCCGGGGCGTCACCCTCCGAGCCGTCGATGCCATCGCCGCTGGCGCTCGCGGGTAGCAACCGGTTCCAGCGCGGCCTCATCACGCACGCACTACTTGAACATCTGCCGACACTTCCGGCGGACCTCTGGCAGAAGGCGGCCGAGACTTTCGCCGACAGCCGCGGCTCCATGCTGCGCGCGAACGTGCGTCGGAACATCGTCGACGAGGTGCTCGCGCTGCTTCGCGATCCGGCGTTCGCTGCCGCGTTCGGGCCGGACAGCAAAGCTGAAGTACCCATGGTCGCAGAAATCCCGGACCCTACGGGCAAGGGCCTGCCGTTGCGGCTGAACGCCGTCATCGACCGCCTGGTCGTGCTGGACCGCGAGGTTCTGGTCCTAGACTACAAGACCAACCGTCCTCCGCCTTTCGACCCGGCCGAGGTGAGCATGGCCTATGTCATGCAACTCGCGGCCTATCGGCTGGCGCTGAGGCGCATCTACACCGATAAAACAATCAGAGCGGCAATTCTGTGGACGGACGGCGCGCGGCTGATGGAGTTGCCCACCCCACAACTCGATGCCGCCGAACGAGACTTGTGGCTACTGGCCAAGGCTCGGCTTGACGCGTGATCGCCGCTTTCCTACCTACGTGGTGGTATCCAGGGCGCGATCATCGTACCCGCAGGGGCTGACTCGCAGCCGGGGCCGGCAGCAGCCGGTTACAATAGGAGATTAACATGGGCGCCGCACAGACCGTTTCCGATGCCGACTTCGAGACGACCGTTCTGCAGTCGAAAGAGCCTGTGCTCGTTGACTTCTTCGCCGAGTGGTGCGGCCCGTGCAAGGCAATGGCGCCGGCGCTCGAGCAAGTCGCTACCGAAATGGCCGGCAAGCTCAAGGTCGTGAAGCTCGACGTGGACCAGAACCCCAACGTCACTCAGAAGTACCGTATCCAGGCGATGCCGACACTCATCATGTTCGCGGGCGGCAAGGAAGTGAACCGCAACGTCGGCGCGCTGGTGCAGAAGGCCAAGCTCGAGACCTGGGTCAAGTCAAGCGTCTGAGGACGCTAGGACTGCCGAATTGGCCGCAAGGCTAAAGGAGGCGGGGCCCGTGGGCTCCGCCTTCTTCGTTGGGCTCCGCCTTCTTCGTTGGGCTCCGCCTTCTTCGTTCCGAAAGCCGCGACACGTTCGCACGTTCATCAAGCCGGTTGATCGTTCGACCAACGTTCTTGACGCGTGTTGCTGCTACGCTACGTAATCCGGCCGCAACCAATCTTCGAGCGATCAGAGGCCCAGCCGATATGGCAGCAGAGGCGAACGAGCTTCCCCCACGCGAAGCGATGGAATTCGACGTGGTCATCGTCGGCGCCGGCCCGGCGGGCCTCGCTGCTGCGATCCGGCTGAAGCAAGTCGCCGCCCAGCGCGGGCAGGAGATCTCCGTCGTCGTTCTGGAGAAGGGTTCGGAGCCCGGCGCCCACATTCTCTCGGGTGCAGTGATCGATCCGATCGGGATCGACCAGCTGATCCCCGACTGGAAGGAGAAGGGCGCGCCGATCCGGACCGCCGTGACCGACGACCGATTTCTCTATCTCGGGCCGGCCGGAGAGATTCGGCTGCCGAATTTCATGATGCCGCCTCTGATGAGCAATCACGGCAACTACATCGTCAGCCTGGGCGAGGTCGTGCGGTGGCTCGCCGAGCAGGCGACGGAACTCGGTGTCGAAATATACTCGGGCTTCGCCGCGGCCGAGGTTCTCTACGACGATGCCGGCGCCGTTCGGGGTGTCGCTACCGGCGACATGGGCGTTTCCAGGGAAGGCGAGGCGAAGGACACGTTCACGCGCGGCGTCGAGCTTCTCGCCAAGTACACGCTGATCGGCGAAGGCGCGCGTGGCTCGCTCTCCAAACAGTTGATGGCCCGCTACGATCTGTCGAAGGGGCGTGAGCCGCAGAAATTCGGCATCGGCCTCAAGGAACTGTGGGAGGTACGGCCCGAGCAGCACGAGCCTGGTCTGGTGCAGCATTCGTTCGGCTGGCCGCTCGACAACGCCACGGGCGGCGGGTCGTTCCTCTATCACTACGGCGACAATCTGGTTTCCGTCGGCTTCGTGCTGCACCTCAACTATACGAACCCATATCTGTCTCCGTTCGAGGAATTCCAGCGGTTCAAGACGCATCCTGCAATCCGCGGCGTGTTCGAGGGCGGCAAGCGCATCGCCTACGGCGCGCGGGCCATCACCGAAGGCGGCTGGCAATCGATGCCGGAGCTGGTGTTTCCGGGTGGCGTGCTGCTCGGTTGCGCAGCCGGGATGGTCAACGTGCCTCGCATCAAGGGCAGCCACAACGCTGTCTTGTCGGGCATCCATGCCGGAGACGCAGTGGCCGAGGCGCTCGCGGCCGGGCGGGCGCACGACCGGCTCGAGGCATATGCTACAGCCGTGGAAAGCGGGCCGATCGCCAGGGATCTCAAGCCCGTCCGCAACGTAAAGCCGCTGTGGTCGAAGTTCGGCACCAGGATCGGCGTCGCGGCCGGCGGCATCGACATGTGGCTCAACACGATCCTGCCCGGCGTCGGCCTCGGCTACACGCTCAAACACGGCAAGCCCGACCACGCGACGCTGAAGGAAGCGAGCCGGTGCAAGCCCATCGATTATCCCAAGCCCGATGGCGTGTTGACCTTCGACCGGCTGACCAGCGTCTCGTTCTCGGCGACCAACCACGAGGAAGATCAGCCGGTCCACCTCGTGCTGAAGGACCCGGCGGTGCCGGTGCGCTACAATCTTCCCGAATACGCGGAGCCAGCGCAGCGGTACTGCCCCGCTGGCGTCTACGAGATCGTCGAGCGGGACGGAAAGCCCGCGTTCCAGATCAACGCCCAGAACTGCGTCCATTGCAAAACGTGTGATATCAAGGACCCTGCCCAGAACATCACTTGGGTGTGCCCGGAAGGCGGTGGCGGACCCAATTACGCCGGGATGTAGGAGAGACTCGACGCTTCTGCAGCAAACAATTGTCGTCGCGCCGCAGTATGGCCGAATTAGCGGCGCAAGATTACGGCAGAGGGCGGTCGAGCAGGCCAAGTCTGGCCGAAAAGAGCACTGAAACCTGATCCCCGACCATTTCGCACACCGGCCTCCGCCCTTGAAATTCGTCAATCCGGACGGCTGGTTGCCAACGTAACCAGATGCGGGAAATTGTCGGTGATTCGGGGGGCTAACCCCGTCTAGAAGAGTCGCCAAATCCCGTGGCTTCGGATAAGTTATTGTACTGCCGACTCGTACCGCGACAGCCATGTGCCGCGGAGACAGGCCCAGAGAGGACCAATGAGCCCCTCAATTCCCGCCAAGTTCCTCCTTCGCCTCCTTCCGGCGGTCGCGGCGACCGGCCTGTTTGCCTGTGCTGCTTTCGCCGAAGAGAAGTCGCCGACCGACGCGGTTCAGAAGAATTCGCTGCTCGGAAGCTACATGGCGGGACGCTTGGCTCGCTCGCATCACGACACCACGTCGGCCGCGACGTTCTACAGGCGCGCGCTCGAGCGTGATCCGTTCGATCCACAAGTGGTCGAGCACAGCTTCATGGCCGAAGCCGGTGAAGGTAATTTCGCGCGGGCAACGGCGCTGGCCAAGCGCGTGCTGACCAACCAACCCACGCATCGGCTCGCCCATATGTGGCTCGCCACCGCAGCTCTGAAGGAGCGGCAGTTCGGGGCGGCAAACGAGCATCTGATCAAATCGGCCGGCGGCGGCCCGATCGGGGATCTGACGGCGACCCTGGCACGGTCGTGGGTTCGGCTCGCCGAGGGCAACTCGGCCGGCGCGCTCGACATCCTGCGAAACTTCCGTATCGCAGAGGGTGCTCAGAACTACGTGCGCTATCATCGGGCGCTGGTCAGTGATCTGGCCGGCAGGCGCGCCGACGCCTCGCGCGAATACGAGGCCGTGTTCAGGCAAGACTCGCGTACACCCCGGCTTGCGCTCGCCTATGCCCAGCACGCTGCTAGTGGCGGTGATGTGAAGCTCGCCCGCACGGTCATCAAGGACCACCTCGAAAAAGTCGGCGGCGAGCCACAGCCGATGGTCCGCGCGTTGCAATCTCAGTTGCAAGGCAACGAGGTCGTGCGGCTGCTTATCGAGAGCCCGGAGCAGGGGTATGCCGAGGTTTTCTACGGTCTGGGCGAAGCGCTGGCCAGCGAAGGCGGTGTCAATCTCGCCTCGATCTATCTGCAGATCTCACTGATGCTGCGGTCGGACGCTGCCTTCACCCTGGCGGCCCTGGCCAATGTCCACGAGCTGACCAAGCGCTATGACGCGGCGATCACGACCTACAATCGTATTCCGCCGAACACTCCGCTGCAGGATGCGATCGAAATCCGCAAGGCCGTCAACCTGAACCTTCAGGAAAAGGTGGATGAGGCGAAGGTGCTGCTGGAGAAGCTCGCTCGCAAATCGCCGGACGACGTGCGCCCGCTCGTCACGCTCGGCGACATCATGCGATCGCACAAGCGCTATCAGGAGGCGATCGACTACTACAACCGCGTCATCGCGCTGACACCTCGCCCCGAGGCCAAACACTGGACCTACTGGTATGCGCGCGGCACGTCGCACGAGCGCCTCAAGAACTGGCCAGCCGCGGAAGTCGATCTGCAGCGCGCGCTGCAACTCTCGCCCGATCAGCCGCTGGTTCTCAATTATCTCGGCTACTCCTGGATCGACCAGAACCGCAACCTGAAGCAAGGTATGGCGATGATCGAGAAGGCCGTGGCCGCCAAGCCCGACGACGGTTACATCGTCGATAGCCTCGGCTGGGCACACTACCGGCTCGGCAACTATCGCGAGGCGGTTCGACACCTGGAGCGCGCGGTCGAGCTGCGGCCGGAGGATCCCGTGCTGAACGACCACTTGGGCGATGCTCTCTGGAAGGTCGGACGGGAGCGGGAAGCGCGATTCCAGTGGGATCAGGCGCTCTCGCTCAAGCCCGAGCCCGAAGACGAGGTCAAAATCAAGCAGAAGCTTCAGAACGGTCTTCCGCGCGCGGCAGCAGCCCCCTCGGCCAAGAAGTCGAAGCAGGCGGTGAAGCCCGAGCAACCCCGCAAGCGTGTCGATCGCCAGACGACGCCGATTTCGCCGTTCCAGTGAGTGGCGCCTGAAGCAACAGAGCCGCGGGTCGTGCGTCTCATCCACCCGATCGCAGAGACGGCGTACGCCAAGATCAACCTGACGCTGCGCGTACTGGGTCGTCGCACCGACGGGCAGCATGAGCTTCACAGCCTCGTGGTTTTCGCCGATCTCGGTGACAGCCTCGTGGTCACGCCGCGCATTGATGGTTCGCCTCCACGGCCGAGCACTCTCATCGTGGAAGGTCCGTTCGCAGGCGAGATCGCAGGGGAAAACCTCGTCGAGCGCGCAATGCGCGCGGTCGAGCACGCTTCCGGCGTTCCGTTCGATGCCGATGTCGTGCTCGACAAGCGCCTCCCCGTCGCATCGGGCATCGGCGGCGGCTCGGCCGATGCTGCGGCGATGCTGCGGGCGATGCGCAAGGCGGGCGGCGCGGCCCATTCGAGCGTGGATTGGCTGGAGATCGCGCGGCGGCTCGGCGCCGATGTTCCGGTTTGCCTGGGAAGCCGCTCTGCGATCATGACGGGGGCCGGCGAGAAGCTCGCGACGATCGTTCTGCCGCGCCTCGACATCGTTCTCGTCAATGCCCGCCAGCCGGTTCCCGTCGACAAGACGCGGCAGGTGTTCCAGGCACTGGCTGCCGCGCCGCTTCCGCCGAGCCCCTCCTCGGAGGGGGTGCCAAAGCTGTGTTTCGATCGCGCCAGCCTCCTCGACACGATGCGCCTTGACGGCAACGATCTCGAGCGCGCCGCGACCACCATCCTGCCCTCGATTGCCGAGGTGAAGGCTGCCGTCGCGGCTACTGCGGGCTGCGAGATCGCGGCGCTGTCGGGTGCTGGTCCGACGATCGTCGGGGTCTTCGCCTCGGCCCAAGCTGCGGCGTGGGCCGCTCGGTCGCTCGCCGATATTCACCCGGATTGGTGGGTCGCTGCAGGGACGACGCTCGTCGCGTGACAGCGGCGACTTGGCCGCGGGCGCCTTGACAGCGGGCGCGCGGGTATCGCGAATGCGCATGACAGACGGCCGGAAAATTCAGGCCGCAATTCCCGGGGAGGACGTCATGGCGCCGAGAGGCCGCAACAGATCCGCCATTTTGGCCCTCGGCATGCTGTGTCCTGCTGCAGCAGCCGTGGCGCAACCCACTCCCGATCTCGCGGGCCGCCAGGTCAGCGTCGTCATCGGCTTCGGCACCGGCAGCGGCTACGACACCTGGGGCCGGCTCATCGCGCGCTCGATCGGCAAGCACCTGCCCGGCAAGCCCAACGTGATCGCGCAGAACATGCCGGGCGCGGGCAGCTTCGTCGCGATCAACAACATCTATTCGGTCGCGCCGAAGGACGGCTCGGTGCTCGGCATCGTCGCGCGTGACGCAGCACTCGGTCCGCTTTCGGGCGCGCCCGGCGCGCGGTTCGACTCAACGAAACTCACCTGGATCGGCACGCCGACGACGGAAACCAATGTGTGCATCGTGTTCCAGACCTCGAAGGCGCATTCGTTCGAGGACGCGATGAAGCACGAGGTGATCCTCGGCGATACCGGCGTCGGTACGGGCACCTACGCCTATCCCAAAGCGATAAACGGCCTGTTCGGCACGAAATTCCGCACCATCACAGGGTTCCATGCCTCGTCTGACGTATTCCTCGCGATCGAACGCAACGAAGTCGAGGGGATCTGCGAAAGCCTCGACAGCGCGCAGGCGCGGCGGCCCGAATGGCTGAAGGACGGCCGTCTGCGCTACCTGTTCCAGGGCGGCGCGTCGAAGAACGTGGAAATCTCGAACGTGCCGTTCATCCTCGATCTCGCAAAGACCGACGAGCAGCGCCAGGCGCTGACGTTCCTCTACGCCGGGCAGGGTCTCGGCCGGCCGTTCATCGCGCCGCCCGGCATGGCGCCCGAGCGCGTGAAGATGCTGCGCGATGCGTTCAACGCGACGATGAAGGACGCGGAGTTCATCGCGGACGTGACGAAGGCGAAGCTGCAGTTGAAGCCGGAGACGGGCGAGACGCTCGCGGCACTGGTCGATAAGATCTATGCGACGCCGAAAGAGGTGATCGACCGGGTGACGCAGCTCATAAAGTAGCGTTGCGAATTCGCTTCGCGACTGGGCTTTCGCCCAGGCCCAATTGGGGGATGTATCCCCCAAACCCCCTCTATTTTTCCTACTCGGGAAGAAATATTTGCCAGCCGACGTCAGCCCTCACACGCCAATGCGGCTGTCGTCGGTGACGATCGCCAGCGCGAGTACGTCGATGCGGTCGGCGCCGGCGCGGCGGAGGACGCGGGCGCAGACACCGGCAGTGGAGCCGGTCGTGATGACGTCGTCGATCAGCACGACCTTGGCGCCTTCGATGCGGGCGCGGGCTTTGTCGGAGACGCGGATCGCGCCCGATAGATTGTGCCGGCGCTCGGCTTCGCTCAAGCCCACCTGCGAGGGCGTGGACTTCACGCGTTCGAGGACGAACGGGTCCACGGGGATATGCGTGAGGCGCGAGATCTCGCTGGCCAGTAACTGCGCCTGATTGAACTTGCGACCCAAGAGCCGCCACCGATGCAGCGGCACCGGCACCAGGAAATCCGAGTCCGCCAGCACCTCCGTTCCCGCGCCCGCGAGCCAGCGGCCGAACAGGCGGCGCGCGTCGTGGCGGTCCCCGTACTTGAAGCCGTGGATCAACTCCCGCACGACCGGGCCGAATTGTGCCACCGCGCGGGCACGATCCCACTGCGGCGGGTCGGCGAGCGCTGCCGCGGATACGATCGGCCCGCTCGTGCCGCCATCGAACGGCAATGGCGTTCCGAGACGATCGCACAACGGCGCGCGGATGAAGCGAACCTGCCGCCAGCAGGCCGCACACAGCGCGTCGTGCGTGCCGAGCGGCAAGCGGCAGTTGAGGCACAGCGGCGGCACGATCGTGTCGGCGATGGCGCGGGCGGCAGCAGTCAAGCCGCGCGACAGGCTGCGATGTAGCGCAGTTCCCGAGGGTCGTGTTTCCTCGTCGCCGTGCATGGCACGATCCCTTCGCAACGATCACCGTTCCGCTCGCAATTCGCCCGCCATTCGGGGTATTCTGGCGGTGCGATGAAATATGCCACGGGGACGGACAGATGGGCACCGCATTTCGAATTCTGCTGGGGTGCCTGATTTGCGCGTCGATCGTTTCGCCTCATCTCGCGCACGCGCAAGTCGCCAACATGCCGGCGGCGGTGCAGGAGCGCCTTCGGCAAGTGGGGCCGGGTTGGGGCAAGGACATCAGCGGCAATATCGCCAGGACGTTCGAGGTCTATGCGCCGCTGCTCGCCGCGGCCCCGAAGGACGGCGTCCAGATCACGCGCGACGTCGCGTATGGCCCCGATCCCCGTCATCGCCTCGACGTGCATGCCCCCGCGGAGCGCAAGAAGGAAGGCGGCAAGGGATCAGCCATGATCCTCTATTTCCACGGCGGCGCCTACGTGCGCGGCGAACGCAACGTCCATCCAGAAGTCTACGGCAACATCGCCACCTATTTCGCGCGCCAAGGGCTTATCGGGATAAACGGCACCTACCGGCTCGCGCCGCAAGCGAAATGGCCGGCTGCTGCCCAGGATCTCGGCCGCGCGGTCGCCTGGGCGCATGAAAACGCAGTGCGGCTCGGCGGTGATCCCGCGCGCATATTTCTGATGGGCCATTCGGCCGGCGCCACTCACGCCGCGACATATGGGTTCGATCGCGAGGCGCAACCTCCACACGGACATGGACTCGCCGGCCTCATTCTGATGAGCGGGCGCTATCTGTTCGACCCTAGCCCCGACGATCCCAATCTCAGGAACTTCGAGGCTTACTTCGGCACGGACCGCAAGCGCTACCCCGTCATGTCGCCGATCAATCATATCAATGCCGGCAAAGGACTTCCGACGTTCGTGATCGTGTCGGAGTACGACAATCCCGATCTCGACACGCAAGGCGCGATGCTGTTTTCGGCACTTTGTCAGCGCGATCGAGCCTGCCCGCGCTTCACGCGCATGGCGCACCACAACCACCTGTCGATGACGTACCAGTTCAACACGCGCGACGACGCAATCGGGCGCGAGATCCTGGAGTTCATCTCGCTCGGGCGTTGAGCGGCACCGCCGCGCGGAAATTCGTCAGGTGGATCCGGCACTTTCGTCCCACGGTGAGAGCCGGGCAAGTCGTTCGGCTTCGGCATTGCGCGGTTGCGGATGAAGCCGCGTTATGCACAGCCTTTTCCAGATTCTCCACCATGAGAACGAAATAGGTATTTACGAGAACAAAATGTGAATTTATGATGCTCTGATCGTGATCGCGAACGGAGAGTTCGATGCGTAGGTTCGGCGTTCTCGCGGCTTTGGCCGCGCTCCTCGGTGGTCTCGGCGGAAGCGGGCCGGGGGTTCAGCCATCGGTTGCCAGCGCATCCATAAGCGCTGCGACCGTCGCCGAGGAAAGGCAGACGGCACTGGCCGATTCAGGCTCGACAGGTGCGGCGTCCGGGCAAAGCATGGCAGCAAGTCCTGCTGTCTGGCGGAGCTATACGTGGCAGCCTTGGACGCAGTACGACGGTTACGCTCGCCGATGGGATCGCGACCGTCCCCGCCGCAGTAATGGGTCCTGGGCCTTCATACCCTGGCGAGACGACTACAGGGTTGCCCGCCCCCGGGCTTGGCAGTCACCGCAGCAGTACCCCTGGCGCTACGGTCGGCGAAGTGACCAGCAGCGCGGGACTTGGGCACCCGACACGTCGACGATGTGGCCGAGAACGGGGCCGCGGACGGGGTCGAGAAACCCGCCGGGATCTCGAGCTTGGAGGAATGAGCCATGGCGAAGCGACCTGCGCAGCCCATGGGATTACGACCAGCGCCGGGTCAACTCTCTAGAGAATTCATGGCGCTATCGATAGTTTGCCAAGCATGGAACGGGGTCCGTTGCCGAAGCGCTGGCTCTAGTTTCTGATCTGCCGCCACCAAGGCCGGAACAGAGCCGCCGGCCCGAACGTAAACCAAATTCGACGTCACCTCGTTCAAGGAACAATCAGGTCCGGTAAAACTTACCGAGATGACCTGTCTCCATGTCGCCGACCGCCTGTAGTCCCCGCTCGGGCAGGCCGACGGCTGAACCTCCCGGCGTCGCCCCGCCGGGAGGTCTCTTCCCGCATATGTGCGATCGAAGCCGAAGGCAAAGCGCGGGGCATCTGGAGCACTTCTTCGGTATAACGGACCGGCGCGGAGATGTATGGGCCGACGATGACGCCGGACATGCACACGATGTTCGGCGCCGTTCAGCATTCCGGCGAAGACTGCGGTTCGACGTACCCCCTCGATGCCATGGGCGAGCTTTAGGCCGGACTTGAAACTGG
>LNFM01002557.1_pt1 | contig 57309 bp, 57 predicted proteins | sample 596031 | NCBI WGS metagenome assembly LNFM01 (sample SAMN04254537, study PRJNA301005) | activated carbon metagenome | isolation source: dual media filters at the Ann Arbor, Michigan drinking water treatment plant | place: USA: Ann Arbor | reverse complement strand
GACGTACAGCTCCTTCGCCCAGCTTCGCTGGGGGAAGGTTGGGATGGGGGCACCAACGCCCGCAGATACTGCGATGATATCGAGCCCAGCAGATCGCCACACTCACCTCCACTTCTCTGAATATCCCCATGTCCAGCAAGCTTTTCTCCCCGCTCGCTCTCCGCAAGCTGCAACTCGCCAACCGCATCGTCGTCTCGCCCATGTGCCAGTACTCCGCCGAGGAAGGGAGTGCCACCGACTGGCACCTCATCCATCTCGGTACGCTCGCGCAGAGCTCTGCCGGCCTCGTCCTGATCGAGGCGACCACCGTAAGCCGCGAAGGGCGTATCGCGCCGGGCTGCCTCGGGCTGTGGAGCGATGCCAACGAAGCGGCGTTGAAAAGAGTCATCGACGCGATCCGGCCCTATGCCACTTCGCCGATCGGCATCCAGCTTTCCCATTCCGGGCGCAAGGGTTCCGTGACGGCACCCTGGTTGGGCGGCAAGGGGTTTCCGGTGGCCGCGGGCGGATGGATTCCGCTGGCGCCGTCCGCCATCGCATATGCCGATGATTCGACCGTACCGCAGGCCATGAGCGCGGCCGACATCGCGCGCATCCTGGACGATTTCGTCGCCGCCGCCCGGCGCGCCAATCGCATCGGCCTCGACGCCATCGAACTGCACTGCGCCCACGGCTACCTGCTGCATCAGTTCCTGTCACCGCTCACCAACCGACGCACGGACGAGTTCGGCGGCTCGCTCGCCAACCGCATGCGTCTGCCGCTCGCGATCTTCGATGCGATGCGTGCAGCCTGGCCCGCGCACAAACCACTCGGCGTGCGTGTCTCCGCCACGGACTGGATGGAACACGCTGGCGAGCCTTCGTGGACCGTGGAAGAGACCGTCGCTTTCGCGCGCGAACTGAAACAGCGTGGCGTCGACTGGATGGACGTCTCGACCGGCGGGCTGTCGCCGTCGCAAAAGATTCCGCTGGGTCCCGGCTACCAGCTACCGTTCGCCGAACGCGTGAAGCGCGAGGCTGGCGTCACCACCATGGGTATCGGTCTGATCACCGAACCGGCGATGGCCGAGTCGGCTCTCGCGAACGGTCAGGCGGACATGGTGGCGCTCGCCCGTGGCTTTCTCTGGAACCCGCGTTGGGTGTGGCAGGCCGCGGCGGCGCTCGGCGCCTCCGTGCTGCCGCCCCCGCAGTATCGCCGTGCCCCGCCGGCCGATCTGGGGAAGGTGTTCGCGCCGATGTCATAGACGACGCGCTGCAACGGCATCGCGAACCTGGGGCTCACGCTTCGTGGGGCAGCGGCATCCGGCGAAAGGCGATCGAAAGGCGGTTCCAGGCGTTGACGGCGCCGATGGCCACGGTGAGATCGACCATTTCGCTCTCGGTGAACTGGGTGCACAACCGCTCGAAATCCTCGTCCGGCGCATGCGTGTCGACGATCCGCGTCAGGGATTCGGTCCAGGCGAGCGCTGCGCGCTCGCGTTCCGTGAAGAAGGGCGTATCGCGCCAGATGGCCAGGGTGTCGAGGCGGCGTTCGCTCTCACCGCGCTTGCGTGCTTCCCGCGCATGCAGGTCGACGGAGTAGGCGCAGCCGTTGATCTGGGACGCTCGCAGCTTCACCAGGTCGAGCAGGTCGCGCTCGACGCCGAGCTGGGTCACGGCCGTATCCAGCAACAGCAGGGCCCTTAGTGCGTCCGGGGAAGCGTGATAGGGGTTGACGCGTTGCATGGCGGGTATTTCCATCGGTTTGTTCATTGCACATCTCCTGAACGATCTGCCGCCCGTCGGGACGTGTCGTAGCGACCTGCCGGCAGCTCGGGCCGGCAACCGAAGCCGCGCTTGTGGCGCCCCGGCACCGGCGGATAGTCCTCGCGACAGTCGCTATCCAACCACGGCGAGGCGGGCGTTACACTCCCTCGAAAGGGAGATGCCTCCGTCAATCGGTGCCGCCGCATACTCGGGCCGCGGTCGATGCTGGCGTCGAGCGAGGGTGATGGTGTCCGGGAACCTTGGGAGGCGGAAGCCGATGGCGCGCGCGCCGGGAACGTGGGATCGATACGGCCGCCGGCAGGGTCGGGCAGCGGGGCTCGGTGCCGTGGCGGCTCTCGGGAAGTCGGCCGAGCGGGACGAGTCCGGTGCCATGGGCCCGGACGACCCGGTGCCGGTGTTTGCCCCCTTGATCGATGCGATGCGCGAGGCCGTCGCGCTGCTGGACGTCGATGCGCGCATTCTCCGGGTGAACACGGCGTTTGCGGCGTTGTTCGACTGCGGCAGGGACGGCGTTGCCGGGCGGCCGCTGTGGGACCTGGTCGTCCTCGACAACGACCCGGGGTCGCCCGAGGTGGTGGCCACGACGCTGCGGCACGGCGGCTCCCTGGTCGGCGAAGCGGTGCGGCGTCGCGGCGACAGCGCGGGGGTGCGCGTGGCGGTGCGCGGTGCACCGTTGCGCCTGGGCGATCGCACTGTCGGCATCGCCGCGATCTGCCGCGATGCGACTGCGGCGGAGCGCAGCGAAGACGTGCTGAATGCCCTGTACCGTGCCAACCACATCACCCGTGCCCACGCGAACGTGATCGAGCGCAGCCTGCACGTGGTCGTGCACGAACCCACGCTGGAATCGCTCAGCGGGCAACTGCTCCGCACCATCGTGACGGAGCTGGGCGCCGACTCCGGTGCCTTCTGGCAATGCGACGAGGATGACGAGCTGCAAGCGCGCATCTATCTCGCGTTCGAGGATGGACGCATCGTCCGGGGCGAGGACAGTGCCCATCCCGGACGGGTGACGCGACCGATCCCGGAGGAGCTCGCCGCCCAATGGCGACTGCGCCGCTACGAACCCGTGGTCTATCAGCAGGACGAGTATCAGAGGAGCGAGAGCCTCGCCTTCTGCCGCGGCTACTACGAAAGCCGCGACGTCCGCACCGTCGTCACTCTCCCGCTGGTGCTCGGCGACCGCCTGTTCGGGACTTGCGCTGTCCGCTGGACCTATCGGCGCGAGCTGGATCACGACGACCTGCGGCTGGCCACGGCGCTGGCGATGCAGGCGGCGCTGGTCCTGCAGATGGTCCGCTTCGCCGAGCAGGCGCGCACGGCAGCCCTGGCGGAGGAGCGCGAAAGGGCTGCCCAGGAGCGTGCCGCCGCCCTGGGTGTGCTCAACGAAGCGTTGCGCGCCGAAGTGGCGGAACGCCGCCGTGCCGAACTGGTCGCGCGCGGACAGACCGAGATCATCCTGCGGTCGCTCGATTCGATCCGCGACCAGGCTTCGGTGGACGCGTTCGTCGAAGGTGTGCTCAGGACCGTCGTGCAGCAGCTCGGTGGGATCGGCGCGTCCCTGTGGCTCCCGGAAAGCGAGCATGGCGTCGGGCGTGTCGTGCTCGACTTCGACCTGGCGGAGTTCCATCGCGGCGATGACATCGACCACCCCGGTCGCATGGCCCGGGACAACGTGCATCTGAGGGCTGGACTGTGGGACGGCGAGAATCCGCAGCCGATCGTCCTCGATGCGCACTACATCGACAACGATCCGTCCTACGAGGCATTCCGGCCCTGGGCGCGCCGGCTGGGGATCCGCACCGTGCTGGTCCTGCCGTTGTTCTATCGCAGCCGGCTCAACGGCACGCTCGCGATCCGGTTCGATCACGAACATGTGTTCTCCCGCGATGATCTGCAGCTCACCAGCGCGCTCGCCTTGCACGCGACGCTGTCGCTGCAGCTCGCCCGGCTCGGTAACGAAGCCCGCGAGACGGCCGTGCTGCGCGAACGCGAAGAGGCGGCACTGCGGCGCGCAGATGACCTCAGCCACGCGAACCGCATGCTTCAGGACGCCCTCCAGCTCCTCACCTCGGACCCCGACTCGAAGGCCTTCCTGTCGTTCCTGCTGCGCTCGGTGGTGGAACGGTTCCGGGCGCACAGCAGTTCGCTGCAGGTGCAGAACGGCGAGCGCACCCGCATCTGGTTTCATCAGACGTGGCAGGACGGGCGCTTGCAGGGTGCCGAGGAGTACGGCAGCTCGCCGCTGGGGCGTGCATACGAGGAGGCGTCGGGTTTCGAGCTGCGTCGCACCGTCTACGAGCGGCCGGAGGCCCACTTCGTCACGGATGTGGATAGCGGGACGACGCTGACGCCGGCGCTGCGCGACGCACTGCGAACGCTGGGCGTGCAATCGCTCGCCAACGTGCCGCTGCTGCTGGGGTCGCGCGTGATCGGCCGGCTCATCATCCGGTTCGACAGCGTTCGCCGGGTGGGGGTGGACGACCTGCAGTTGATGCAGTCGATCGCGAACCAGATGGCCATCGCCTTGCACATGACGCAGCTGGCGGTGGAGGGGCATCACGCGGCAGTGCTGGAGGAGCGGGCGCGGATGGCGCGGGACATCCACGACACGCTCGCGCAGGGCTTCACGGGCGTCATCGTCCAGCTCGAGGCGGCCAAGGATGCGTTCCATCTGCAGCGCAGCGCGGATGCCGACGCCCATATCGAACGCGCCAGCAACCTGGCGCGCGACAGCCTCGCCGAGGCCCGGCGCTCGGTGCACGCGCTGCGCCCCCTCGCCCTGGAACACGGCAGCGTCGGCACTGCGTTGACCCGGATGGTCGAGGCCATGACGGCTGGCACCGGCATTCGCGCTCAGGCCCGGATCGAAGGCGACATCGACGCGATGCCGTCGGCCTGGGAGGATCATCTGCTGCGCATTGGCCAGGAAGCGGTGAGCAACGCGCTGAAGCACGGAAGTCCGGGGCGGATCGACGTGATCCTGCGCCGCTCGACGACCGAGATCGTGCTGGAAGTACGCGACGACGGCTGCGGCTTCGACGCCGCGCGCGAACACGGCGGCATGGGGCTCGCGACGATGCGGGAACGCTGCGAGGCGATGGGCGGCCAGTTCGAACTCGACACGGTACCGGGTCGCGGGGTAAGAGTTTGCGTGACGCTCGATGCAGGTACGGCGTGCCACGGATCCGCGCACGGGGGTGGTCGATGAACCCGGCGCCGGTGGCGGTGGGGCCGCCCGCATCGCCCCGCGAGCAGACGGCGATCCGGGTCCTCATCGCCGACGATCACGAAGTCGTGCGCGAGGGGCTGGTGGCCATGATCGGCCGCCAGGTGGACATGCACGTGGTGGCCCAGGCGGCCGACGGCATCGAGGCCGTGCGCCTGTGGCGTGAGCAGCGTCCGGACGTCGCGCTGGTGGACCTGCGCATGCCGGGGTTGGACGGCGTCGGTGTGGTCGGGCAGGTGCGGGCGTTGGATGCCATGGCGCGCATCCTCATTCTGACCACCTACGACGGCGACGAAGACATCTACCGCGGGATGCGTGCAGGTGCGAAGGCCTACCTCTTGAAGGATGCACCGCGCGAACAACTCCTCGATTGCATTCGCGCAGTGCACGCGGGCAATACCTACGTACTCCCGGACGTCGCCGCGAAATTGACCGCTCAGGCTGCCGGCGAGCGCCTGACCGATCGCGAGCAGGAGATCCTCGTGTTGCTGGCGGCCGGTGACAGCAACAAGCTGATCGCCCGCAAGCTGATGATCACCGAAGGAACCGTGAAGACCCACGTGAAGAGCGTGCTCTTCAAGCTCGGTGCGGCCAGTCGCACCGAGGCCGCCGCGGTGGCGGCGCGGCGGGGCCTCGTGCAGCGCTGACTGCGGATCGGGCGGGTTGCGCTGCATTGCAGCGTGACGATTGCCGCGGCCGCGGCCGCGTTTTACTAAACAAACGCCGCGCCTGTCGTAGGCGCCACGGGTTTTTCCGGTCGGGTCGCGCCATCGTCGTTGCCTCCTATGTGCGCCGCAGCACGAACACCGCACCTACGGGTCATCCGTGCGTCCGGCGTTGACAGGTCCGGTCGTTTAGTAGCACGCTTTTACTAAACAGCTTCACTAAACAAAAAAATCGGGTCGAAGGGGGAGGAGCAGGCAGTGCCCTCCGGGATCCTCTCAAGGTTTGCCGTTCCGATATCCGGCGCAATTTCGTCGGCGGCGCGGCGGTGGTCCAACACTCTGGAGGAGTAAAGACATGCTCAAGCTGAAGCAGTTGGCCGTCGGCGCGGCAGCGCTTGGCCTCACGTCGCTGGCGGCCGCCCCCGCCTTCGCGCAGAACAAGTCGATCACGTTGTGCTGGGCGGCGTGGGATCCGGCCAACGCGCTGGTGGAACTGTCGAAGGACTTCACCGCGAAGAGCGGTATCCCGATGAAGTTCGAGTTCGTCCCCTGGCCGAACTTCGGCGACCGCATGCAGAACGAGCTGAATTCCAAGGGCAAGCTGTGCGATCTGCTGATCGGCGACAGCCAGTGGATCGGCGGCGCCGCGGAGAACGGTCACTACGTGAAGTTGAACGAATTCTTCGACAAGAACGGCATCAAGATGTCCGACTTCGCGCCGGCCACCGTGTATGCGTACTCCACGTGGCCGAAGGGTTCGCCCAATTACTGGGCCCTGCCCGCCATGGGCGATGCGAACGGCTGGGTGTATCGCAAGGACTGGTTCGCCAAGCCCGAGTTGAAGGCGGAGTTCAAGAAGAAGCACAACCGCGACCTCGCACCGCCCAAGACCTGGACGGAGATGAAGCAGATCGCCGAGTTCTTCCAGGGCCGCGAGATCGACGGCAAGAAGGTCTACGGTGCCGCCATCTTCACCGAGCGCGGTTCCGAAGGCATCACGATGGGCGTGACCGGTGCGCTCTATTCGTGGGGCTTCCAGTACGACGACCCGAAGAAGCCCTACAGCATGGAAGGCTTCGTGAACTCGAAGGACGCGGTCGAAGCCCTCGAGTTCTACAAGTCGCTCTACAAGTGCTGCACGCCGCCCGGTTACACCAACGCCTACATGCAGGAAGGCCTCGACGCATTCAAGTCGGGCCAGGCCGCGATGATGATGAACTGGTTCGCCTTCTTCCCCGGCCTGTACAAGGACGAGAAGGTGGGTGGCGAGCGCATCGGATTCTTCGTGAACCCGGGGCAGAAGGTGGAAGCCTCCACCCTCGGTGGCCAGGGCATCTCGGTGGTGTCGTATTCGCCGAACAAGGACGCCGCGCTGCAATACATCAAGTGGTTCGCACAGCCGGACGTGCAGAAGAAGTGGTGGGCGCTCGGTGGCTATTCGTGCCACAAGGCCGTGCTGGGCGATCCGAACTTCCCGAAGACCGCGCCGTTTGCCGCGGACTTCCTGAAGGCCATGAACGGCGTGAAGGACTTCTGGCAGGAGCCGGCATACGCGCAACTGCTGCAGGCGATGCAGAAGCGGGTGCACGACTACGTGGTGGCCGACAAGGGCACTGCGAAGGAAGCGCTCGACCTGCTGGTGAAGGATTGGCAGAAGGTGTTCAAGGAAGAAGGGAAGTTGTAAGTCGATCGAGTGTACGCATCGCCCCTCACGGGGCGATGCACGTGCACTCGATCGAGGATTGAAGTGCACGCGGGCCTTGGGGCGGCCCGGCGCCCCGCGTGATTGCAAAGGCTGGTCCCCCTCGCCCCTGGCCCCTCTCCCCGGGGGAGAGGGGGATGGCTGGCGGATGCAGTTGCTGAGGTGAGCGACGTTGGTGTTGTGTGACTATCGAGGAATGGCGCAGGAACCTGGCGGAGACATGAACGACGTTGCCAAAGCGAGCTTGATGCAGCGCGCCGCTATCGCTACGCCCGCGCCGGTTGCGCGTGTGGTCAAGGGACTGTCGGATCGGGCCATCGCGTGGCTTTTCATCTCGCCCACCATCATCCTGCTGCTCGCGATCAACATCTTTCCGTTGATCTGGACGATCAAGCTGTCGTTCACGAACTTCCGGGCGAACCGGCCCAATGCCGAGGTGACTAACATCGGCATCGAGCACTTCCAGTCGATCCTGACCGATCCGGACGTGTGGGCGGCCATGCAGGCGACGGCCCACTTCGTCTTCTGGACCATCCTCATCCAGACGATTCTCGGGTTCGCGCTGGCGTACCTCGTGGACCGGCGGTTTCGCGGCCACGGATTCTGGACGACCGTCATCCTGATTCCGATGATGTTGTCACCGGCTGTGGTGGGCAACTTCTGGGCGTTCCTATACCAACCGCAGATCGGTCTGTTCAACTATGTAGTCTCGTTCTTTACCGGGCTCGATCCTTCGTCGTTCGAGATGATCGGCTCGGTCAAACTGGCGCCCTGGGCCATCGTGCTGGTGGACACCTGGATGTGGACGCCGTACGTGATGCTGATCTGCCTCGCGGGCCTGCGCTCCATCCCCGAGTACATCTACGAGGCGGCGGAGGTGGACCGTGCATCGAAGTGGCGGCAGTTCTGGACCATCACGCTGCCCATGGCGCTGCCGTTCATCATGCTGGCCGTGCTGTTCCGCGGCATCGAGAACTTCAAGATGTTCGACCTGGTGAACCTGCTCACCAACGGTGGGCCCGGTTCCACGACCGAAGTGGCCTCGATCACGCTGAAGCGCGAGGCGTTCGAGAAATGGCGCACCGGCTACTCGTCGGCCTTCGCCATCATCCTGTTCGTCACGGTGTTCGGCCTCGCGAACATCTACGTGAAGGCGCTGAACAAGGTGAAGAGTCGATGAGCCGCGGCATCTCCCACGCGCATTCCATCGTCGAGCCCGGTCCGCTGTCGCGGAACATCGCGGGCATCGTGGTGATCGTGTACGCGATCGTCGCACTGGTGCCGCTCGCGTGGATCTTCATCACGTCCATCAAGACGCCGCCGGATTCCATCAGCTACCCGCCGAAGATCATCTTCGAGCCCTCGCGCGAGGGCTACTGCAACCTCTTCACGACGCGCTCGCGGCAGACGCCCGACTACCTGGCGACGTTACCCCCGGCCGCGGGCGTCTGCGAGCAGATCGCACGCGACCGGAACATGGTGATCGTCGGGCCGTCGAACTACGCGCCGCGCTTCCTCAATTCGCTCATCATCGCCTTCGGATCCACGGCGCTGTCGGTGGTGCTGGGCACTGCGGCGGCCTACGGCTTCTCGCGCTTCAAGGTGCCGCTCAAGGACGATCTGCTGTTCTTCATCCTGTCCACGCGGATGATGCCGCCGATCGCCGTGGCCATTCCCATCTTCCTCATGTATCGCGAGCTGGGGCTGTCGGACACCAAGCTCGGCATGATCCTGTTGTACACCGCGGTGAACGTCTCGCTCGCGGTGTGGCTGCTCAAGGGATTCATCGACGAAATCCCGCGCGAGTACGAAGAGGCCGCGATGATCGACGGCTACACGCGCCTGCAGGCGTTCTTCCGCGTCGTTCTGCCCCAGGCGACGACCGGGATCGTGGCCACCGCGATCTTCTGCCTGATCTTCGCGTGGAACGAGTACGCGTTCGCGGTGCTGCTCACGTCCGGTGAGGCGCAGACGGCACCGCCGTTCATCCCGACGATCATCGGGGAGGGTGGGCAGGACTGGCCGGCCGTGGCGGCGGGCACGACCTTGTTCCTGGTGCCGATCCTCGTGTTCACCGTGCTGCTGCGCAAGCAACTGCTGCGCGGGATCACATTCGGAGCGGTCCGCAAATGACGACGACCGTGAAGTCATCGTGGCCGAAGTGGCTGCGGCGCGGACCCATGGAGAACGTGGCGACGGTGCTGATCGCGGCGGGCGTGTTGATGCTGCTGCAGTCATTCTCGATGACGCTGTACACCTATTCGTTCATCACGACCCTGGCCGGGACGGCAATGTTCGTGGTGGTGTCGAAGTTTCCGGAATGAGGGCGCGGACGATGATCGAACGGCGGCCCCCATCCCAACCTTCCCCCACCAACCCGGCTTTGCCGGGGGAGGGCTAGGGTGGGGGCGCGCGGCTGACCATGGCTGAAATCCGCGTCGAAAACCTGCACAAGGCCTTCGCCAGCTTCACGGCCGTGCGCGACTCCACCTTCACCGTGCGCAATGGCGACTTCTTCTGTCTGCTCGGCCCTTCCGGCTGCGGCAAGACCACGACCTTGCGCATGATCGCGGGGCTCGAGCTGCCGACTTCGGGCCGCATCCTGTTGGGCGACGAGGATGTCACGTTCAAGCAAGCCTCGGCCCGCGACATCGCTTTCGTGTTCCAGCTCTTCGCGCTGTATCCGCACATGAACGTGCGGGCCAACATTTCCTATCCGCTGCGCTCGCAAGGCATGGGTCGCAGCGAGGTGAAGCGGCGTGTCGAAGAAGCCGCAAAGACGTTACGCATCACGCACCTGCTCGATCATCCGGTTTCCGGACTGTCGAGTGGCGACCGACAGCGGGTTGCCCTCGGTCGTGCGATCGTGCGGGAGCCGCTCGCTTTCCTGATGGACGAGCCACTCGGCGCCCTCGATGCCGAGTTCCGCGAATTGATGTGCGGTGAGTTGCGCGCGCTGCACGACCGGCTTGGTGCGACGACCGTCTACGTGACCCACGATCAACTCGAAGCCATGTCCATGGCCGACACCATCGCGGTGATGAACCAGGGCGTGATCGAGCAACTGGGTTCGCCGCAGGAGATCTACGACCGCCCGGCATCGCTCTTCGTTGCGGACTTCATCGGCTCGCCGCCCATGAACCTCTTGCGATTCGAAGGGCGCGTGGGCCGTGGCGACCGCAGCGTGCGTATCGGCGGTGCGGAGGTCGCAGTGCCCGAGGTGCACGAGGACGCAGAGGGTGGCGAACTGGTACTCGGTGTCCGACCGGAGCACGTCCGGTTGCATGGTGACGCACCGTATCGCGCACGCGTGATCGACAGCGAGTACCTGGGTACGACCCAGATCGTGACTCTGGCCAGCACCGACGGAACCGGCATCAAGGCACGCATGGCATCGGACATCACCGTGCGGGCCGGCGATCACGTGGGTCTCACGTTCCATGCGGACAAGCTGTCGCTCTTCGACGGCGGTACGGGCCGGGCATTGCGCACACGCCTGCACGAGGAGGCTGTCCATGGCTGAGGTCCGGCTCGAGGGTGTGTCGAAGCGCTTCGGAGCGGTCGAGGCTGTGGACGGCCTGCACCTCGACGCCCGCGATGGGGAATTCATCGTACTGCTGGGGCCTACGGGCGCGGGAAAGACCACTACACTTCGGCTGGTCGCGGGTCTCGAGAAGCCGGATGCCGGCCGCGTCTACATCGGCGGGCGCGATGTCACCGCCACCACGCCGGCGCCGCGCGACGTTTCGTTCGTGTTCCAGCAGTATTCGCTCTACCCGCACCTGTCCGTGTACGACAATCTCGCTTTTCCGCTGCGCGCGCCCGCGCGGCGGCTGCCCGAGCGCGAGATCGAGACGCGGGTGCGCGAGATCGCCGGTCTGCTCCACATCGAGGACAAGCTCGGCAACCGGGCCACGCAGTTGTCGGGCGGGCAGATGCAGCGGGTCGCCATCGGGCGCGCGTTGGTGCGCAAGCCCACGGTCTATCTGATGGACGAACCCTTGTCCTCGCTCGACGCGAAATTGCGCGCCGAGATGCGCGTAGAGCTGAAGCGCATCCAGCGTGAACTGGGCGCCACCATCCTGTACGTCACCCACGACCAGACCGAGGCGATGACCATGGCGAGCCGCATCGGGGTGCTCGACCGCGGCCGTCTGGTGCAGGTGGGAAGTCCGCGCGACATCTACGAGGATCCGGTCAACACCTACGTCGCAACGCGGCTGGGCAGCCCCACGATCAACCTGGTTCCGCGCAGCCTGTTCGCCGAGGTGGCAGCGCCCGCGGCCACGGTGACCATCGGCGTGCGCACCGAGCACGTCCGCATCCGGCGCAATCCGAACGGGGCCGGGCGGGTCAAGCGGATCGAGCATCTGGGCGACCAGAACCATCTGCACGTCACGATCATGGATACCGACGTGGTGGTGCTGACCGATCCCGAAGAACGGCTCGCGGTCGGTGACGTGGTCGCTCTCGAACTGGGCGCGCCGCTGTTCTTCGGCGCCGATGGCGCGCGCCTGCGACACTAGGATGAAACAGCCCCCACGCTCTCTTCGTTCGCTGCCCCCCAAGGGGGCGCGTCAGCGCCTACGGGCGGCCGGGCGGCAACCACTTCAAGGTTTGATGGGAGAGGGCCCGTGCGCCCCGGCTGCGCCGGCCGCTGGCCCATCGCGATTGCGGACGTCGTACTGACATGAACCAAGCCACTTTGAGGCAGCTGATCGCCAGCGTCGCCGATGCCGTGATCGCCCATGCGGAGGAGCTCACCGCTCTCGATCAGGCGATCGGTGATGGCGACCACGGCCTCAACATGAAGCGAGGCTTCGAGGCCGTGCTCGCCGAGGTGGACCGGATCGCGGCGCTGCCGCCGGCGGACGCGTTGAAGGCCGCCGGCATGGCGCTGGTGATGAAAGTGGGTGGTGCTTCCGGTCCGCTCTACGGCACACTGTTCATGGGCCTGGGCAAGGCGTGGCCGGCGACGACCGATCGGGCCGGATTGGCCGATGCGCTCGCCGCGGCCATCGACGCGGTGAAGGCACGCGGCAAGTCGGAGCCGGGGATGAAGACGATGCTCGATGTGCTTGCACCGCTGCTGGCGGAGCTGCGCGCGGGTGCGGACCTGTCGAAACTCCGCGCCACGGCCACCGCCGCTGCCGAGTCCACCGTGCCGATGAAGGCGATTCGCGGCCGTGCTTCGTTCCTGGGAGATCGCAGCATCGGTCACATGGATCCGGGGGCGCGGTCGTCCAGCCTGATCCTGCATGCGATTGCCGATGTACTGGAGGAGCAACGCGTCGCATGAGAAACGTCGCCATGATTTTCGATGTTGCCGCGGCAACTGCCGCGTGCCCCCACCCTAGCCCTCCCCCGGCAAAGCCGGGGGAGGGGATGTACACCCCTTCCCCCGGCTCCGCCGGGGGAAGGCCGGGGATGGGGGCAGCTGTACCCGGCTTTGCCGGGGGAGGGCTAGGGTGGGGGCCCGCAGTAGTCGGGGAACTCACCCTATGAGCACCAACGTCGGCATCGTCATCGTTTCGCATTCGCCCGACGTCGCCAAAGGGGCCGCGGACATGGTGCGCCAGATGGTCGGCGACGATGTGCCGCTCGCGTGGTGCGGCGGCGCTCCGGGCGGCGGGCTCGGTACCAGTGTCGAAGCGATCATGGCTGCGATCGATCGCGCCTGGTCGGAGGCGGGTGTGGCAATCCTGGTGGACCTGGGCGGTGCCGAAACCAACAGCGAGATGGCGATCGAGATGCTGCCGGACGGGCGGCGCGAGCGGGTGGTGATCTGCAACGCGCCGGTGGTCGAAGGCGCCGTCATGGCCGGGACCGAAGCCTCGGCCGGTTCGCCGCTCGAGCACGTGCGTCGCACGGCCGAAGAACTGCGCGCTGCCTGAGAGGAAACACGAGATGTCCGCAACCGCCCAGTCGAACGTCGTGATCGAACATGAAGTCGGACTGCATGCTCGGCCGTCGGTCAAGCTCACCCAGCTCGCCAAGAGCTTCCAGTCGCGAATCGAGATCGCGACAGCGGCGGAAGGACCATGGATCGACGCGAAGAGCATCGTGAAGGTGATGGGCAGCAAGACGCCGAAGGGGGCGCTGCTGCACGTCCGTGCCGAGGGCGAGGACGCCGAGACCGCCGTGCAGGCGATCGTCGCGCTGGTCGAGCGCGATTTCGAAACGGCCTGAATCGTGCTGGAACTCGTCGGTACGCCCGCTGCACCCGGCATGGCCGCGGGGCCGGTCGTTCGGCTGGGCAGCGTTCGCAGGCGCGCCCGGGCCCGCCGTGCAGTGTCGGATGAATTGTCCGCAATCGGCGCGGCGATCGCCGCCGCGCAGGCCGCGCTGGCTGCGCTGATGGAGTCGGTCGGCGACGACGAGGCCGCCGGCATCCTGGCATTTCAGATCGCGTTGCTCGAGGACGACGAGATCACCCGTCCGGTGGCCGAAGGCATCGGTGGTGGCGCGGCTGCCGATGCGGCCTGGTCGAACGTGATGACCGCACTCATCGCCGATTACGAATCGTCGGACGATGCTTACTTTCGCGGCCGGGCCGCCGACCTTAGCGATCTGCGCGAACGCGTGCTGGATGTCCTGGCCGGCGCGGATGCGCAAAGCATCACGCCGGGCAGCATCGTGGTCGCCGAAGACATCGCGCCCTCGCGCTTCCTTGCGACCGACTGGAGCGGTGGCGGACTGGTGCTGCAGCGGGGCGGGACAACCAGCCACGTGGCGATTCTCGCGCGCTCTCGCGGCGTGCCGCTGCTGGTGGGTGTCGGCGCCATCGATCTTAACGAAGCGAGCGAGGCGCTGCTCGACTCGCACGAAGGCCTGCTGATCATCGATCCCGACCCGGCGGCGCGCGAACGCTTCGAGCGCCGTCGCACCGCCCACGAGGACCGGGCGCGGGCCGACCGCCTGCACCTGGCGAACGAGGCCAGGACAGCAGGTGGCGAACGGGTGCGCGTCATGATCAACGTCGCCCGTCCCGAGGAGCTGGACGCGATCGATCCGGCGCACGTCGACGGCATCGGACTGGTACGCACCGAGTTTCTGTTTCATGACCGCCGCGAGTTGCCGTCGGAGGACGAGCAGTATCGGGTCTACCGGCGCATCGCGGAATGGGCGCAAGGCCGGCCGGTGACCATCCGCACGCTGGATGCCGGCGGCGACAAGCCGATTCCGGGACTGACCCGGGACGGAGAAAGCAATCCGTTCCTGGGGGTGCGCGGCGTGCGCCTGTCGCTCGAACACCCGGACGTGCTCGAGATTCAGTTGCGCGCGTTGGCGCGCGCCGCGGTGCTCGGCAACGTGAAGGTCATGGTGCCGATGGTCGCGGTGCCGCACGAGCTCGATCGCGTGCGCGAACTGCTGGGCCAGGCGGTGCACGACCTGAACGCGGCGGGTGTGGAGGCGGCGCTGCCGCCGCTCGGCATGATGGTGGAAGTGCCCGCGGCCGCGCTCGCCGTCGAGCACTTCGATGCCGAGTTCTACTCCATCGGCAGCAACGACCTGCTGCAGTACCTGATGGCGGCGAGCCGCGACGAACCGGTGCTCGCCACGCTGTCGCGACCGGGGCCCGCGTTCTGGCGCGTGCTGCGCGAGCTGTGCGAGCACGGCAACGCTCATGGCCGCGAGGTCAGCCTGTGCGGCGATCTCGCGAGCGATGTCGGCGCGATCCCCGCATTGATCGGCAGCGGCTTGCGTACGTTGTCGGTCGCCCAGGCCGCGCTTGCTGCCGTGAAGGCTGCCGTCAGCCGTGTCTGAGGCGATGACCAAACCCGAGGTGCTGCAGGCGCGGGTCGCCACCTACAAAGCGATCCTGCAGGAAGTACTGGATGCCCGTCCTTCGGGCATGCGTCAGCGGTTGGCGGAGGTGCTCGGCAAGAACCGCAGCTTCATCTCGCAGATCTCCAACCCGGCTTACGCCATACCGATTCCGGTGCAGCACGTGGAGCCCATCGTGGAGGTCTGCCATTTCTCGCCGCGCGAAAAGGAGCGCTTCCTCACCGCCTATCGCAAGGCACATCCGCGGCGGCTCCAGATACTCAAGGACGAGCGGCAACGGACGCACACGATCACCTTGCCGGACCTCGGGACCGATGCGCGCAATCGCCAGCTCGATGCGATCGTGTCGGCGTTCGCGGAGCAGGTAGCGCGGTTGCTGCGGGAAACGTAGTCAACGACGACGGAGGACCAGCATGAAGAAACTGATCAACGCGGTCGATGCGGTACTCACCGAGAGTCTGGCCGGCTTCTGCACCGCCCACGCGGACATCGTGGCCGCGGGCGAGGAGGGCAAGTTCGTGCAGCGTGCGCGGCTCAAGTCCGGCAAGGTCGGGTTGGTGTCCGGCGGCGGCTCGGGGCACGAGCCGCTGCACGCGGGATTCGTCGGCCACGGCATGCTCGACGCAGCATGTCCCGGCCAGGTGTTCACGTCGCCCACGCCCGACCAGATGCTTGCGGCAGCGGCAGCGGTCGACACCGGCGGTGGCGTCCTCTTCATCGTGAAGAACTACGAAGGCGACGTCATGAACTTCGACATGGCGAAAGAGATGGCCGGCAGTGGCATCGCCACCGTCATCACCAACGACGACGTCGCCGTGGCGAACTCGACCTGGTCCACCGGCCGGCGCGGCGTGGCGGGCACGATGATCGTGGAGAAGGTGGTGGGTGCCGCGGCCGAGCAGGGCCGAGACCTGGCAGGGTTGCAGGCCCTGGGCGAGCGGGTGAACTCGCGTACCCGGTCCATGGGCGTGGCCTTGACGAGCTGTACCGTGCCCGCGGCGGGCAAGCCCACGTTCGAGCTCGGTCCGGATGAAATGGAGATGGGCGTCGGTATCCATGGCGAACCGGGCCGGCGGCGGGTGAAGCTGCAATCGGCCGATGCGATCGCGCAAGAGATGGTGGATGCGATCGTCGGTGATCTGGGAACGGCGGCCAACGGCGAGGCGTTGTTGCTGGTGAACGGTTTCGGCGGAACCCCGTTGATGGAGCTGTACCTCATGTATCACGCAGCGGCGAAGCTGCTCGCGCCCACGGGAGTGCGAGTGGTGCGGTCGCTGGTGGGCAACTACGTGACGTCACTCGAGATGGCGGGGTGCTCGATCACGGTGTCGATGCTGGATGCCGAGGCGAAGATGCTGTGGGATGCGCCGGTGCATACGGCGGCTTTGCGGTGGGGGGTGTAGCGAACCACATCGCGGGCCCCCATCCCCCGCCTTCCCCCGACACAGTCGGGCGCTTTGCTGCCCCCATCCCCCGCCTTCCCCCGACACAGTCGGGCGCTTTGCTGCCCCCACGGCTTTGCCGGGGGAGGGCTAGGGTGGGGGCAAGATACCAAGCAAATCGTCCACACCCATCACCGTGCAGTAGATGTTGTTGATGATCTCGAGCTCCTTCCGATGAAGCTCGTCGGTGGCGGCGGCACAGCAATCGTCCAGCACGACCACGCGGAAACTCTCGTCCGCCAGGCTCCGTACCGTCGATGACACGCACTGGTCGGTGAAGATGCCGACGCACACGACATTGCGAATGCCGACGTTGTGCAGCAACAGCCGCAGGTTGGTACCGGTCAGCGCGCTGTCGGTGGTCTTGGTCACCACGATCTCGTCGTCCCGAGGCGCGAGCGCATCGACGATGAACGACGGCGCAGTGTCCTTCGGCAGCAGCAGGTTGTTGAAGCCCGGCAGCTTCTGAGAGAGCGACCGGTCGCGGCCGTCGCGTGTGAGGCACGCGATCCGCGCGAAGAACACTTCGAGATCGCGCTGGCGGAATGCAGCCAGGACGCGCGCGATGTTCGGCACGACGGTGCCGTGCATGCGTTCGTGGAACGGCGTCCAGCGGTCGAAGTGCGCCTGCTCCGCGGGCGGCAGGCTCGCGCGGTCCGGTCGGGCGAGATAGGTGTTCTGGACGTCGATCACCAGGAGCGCCGTGTGCTCCGGTTCCAGCACCGGATCGTCCGGCTCGGCCATGGTTTCGTAATAGAGCGAGCGGTACGCGGTCTTCCAGTTCATGCAGTCCTCGGCGGGTTCGTGATCGGTGCTTTGTCGCGACGAAGCGACGACGTCGCAACCGCGAGACACTAGCGGAAATCCACCGTCTGCGCGATGCTGGGCTCGCCCGAAGTCACTTCGACAGGGAGATCATCTTGAAACTGAATCGAATCATCCTTGCGCTTACGTGCACTGTTGCGGTCGTGCCGGTATGGGCGCAGACCGTGAGCGATTCGAATCTCGTCGTCACGCCTTACCTCACGGGGCTGTCGCAACCGACAGGCATGGTGTTTTCCGGCGCCGGCGAGGGCTTCGTGATCGAGAAGGCGACCGGTCAGGTGAAGCGCTTCGAAGCGGGCGTATTGTCCGCCACACCGGTCCTCGATCTTGCCGTCAACTCGGAGTCGGAGCGCGGATTGCTCGGCATCGCGCTCGATCCGGCGTTCGCGACCAACGGCTACACGTACCTCTACTACAGCTCCAACAACCAGACGGGGAGCACGGATGGCGGCAACTGGGTGGACAATCGCCTCGTCCGTTACCAGTGGAACGGTACTGCCCTGGTGAACACGGGGCTTGCGCGAACCTTCGGCGCAGTTTCCGATGGCCAGGGCAATGGCCCGAACCATGACGGCGGGCCGCTCGCATTCGGCCCGGACGGCAAGCTGTACGGCGCCACCGGAGATCTCAATCGTAGCGGAGTCGAGCAGAACAGCAGCACTACGGTTGCCACGAACGTCGGCGGCCTCTATCGCCTCAACACCGATTTCACACCCGGCACCGGCAATCCCTTCGGTGGTGCACAGGCCCCGTTCTTCGCCTATGGAGTGCGCAATTCGTTCGGCCTCGCGTTCGATCCGGCGACGGGCAACCTGTGGGACACGGAGAACGGGCCCGGCTCCTACGACGAGATCAACCTGGTCGCGAGCGGATTCAACAGCGGCTGGACGGATATCATGGGCCCGGACAGCCTTGATCCGCAGGGAACGGGAGACCTCGTCAATCTGATACCGAACACGTCCACGTACAGTGATCCGGAGTTCTCGTTCGAGGCGCCGGTCGGCATCACGGCGTTGCAGTTCCTCCATGGGTCCTCGTGGGGCGCGGCCTACGACGATGCAGTGATCGTTGGCGGCAGTAACCGCACCAACGATTCCCAGCTCTATCTGCTGCGCCTGAACGATGCTCGTGATGGGTTCGTACTGACCGGTGATCTCGCCGATCTGGTGGCGGACAGCACGGCCGAGCGCAATTCGATCGTCTTCGGACAGGGCTTCAGCGTCGCGACCGGCATGAATGTCGGCGCCGACGGTGCGCTCTACGTGACGTCGCTCGGTAGCGGCGCGATCTACCGCATCGCACCGGTGCCGGAGCCCGCTTCACTCGCGCTGCTGGCGCTCGGACTCGCGCTGCTGGGCCTCGCCTTCCACCGCAGACGCTGAGCGGTTCCCGGTAGTCCTTTCGCTGCCAGGCGGCGTCGCGAAACCGGCGCCCGCCGGCGGCTGCCGGTATAGGCATTGCCCGCTGCCTTGACGGCTGCCGTCCACCGCGCCCAGAATGGTATACAAATTGGAGCATCAAACTGGATGACGCGAATTGGATGACACGGTAGCGCTCGCCTCCATCGACCGCGTGCGGCCGCCCAAGGGCAGCCTCGTGGCCCAGGCCTACGACCGCCTCAAGGGCGATATCTTCGATTTTCGCCTGATGCCCGGCGAGCGCTTTGCCGAGCAGGAGCTGGCTGCGCGAACCGGTGTCAGCCGTACGCCGCTGCGCGCAGCACTGTTCCAACTGCTCAACGACGGCCTGGTGGTGAAGGTCGAAGGGCATGCCGGCTGGCAGATCCGGCCGCTCGACCTCCAGTACTTCGAGCACCTCTACGACGTCCGGCTCAACCTGGAGCTGATCTGCGTGCGGCGCATCTGCGCGGCGGAACCGTTTCCCGATCTGTCGGAACTGCGCAGCATCTGGCTCGTCCCTGCCGAAGACCGGCTCACGGACGGCAAGCGCGTCGCTGCGCTCGACGAAGCGTTCCACGGCGCGCTGGTGCGTGCGGCCGGCAACCCGGAAATGGCGCGCATCCACGCCGACCTGACGGACCGCATCCGCATCATCCGGCGCCTCGACTTCATCCGTGCCGATCGCATCGACCTCACCTATGTGGAGCACGGCAAGATCCTGCGGGCCATCCTCGCGCGGAAAGCACCCCAGGCGGAGATGCTGATCCGCGCGCACATCGAGGCAAGCACGGCCGAGATCCGGCACATCACGCTGCACAAACTGAGTCTCGCGCGCGCGGCCTCCGAGTCGCCGGAAGCGCAGCCGCGTCGGGCCCGGGGTCGCGGATGAGCCGCTTCGACACCGTCCTCAAGGGCGGGCACGTCATCGACCCGTCGCAGCAGATCGACGCGGTGCTCGACGTGGGGCTCGCCGGTGGCCGCATCGTCGCGTTGGGAACCGGGCTCACCGATGCGCGCGAAACCGTGGACGTGCGTGGCAAGCTGGTGCTGCCCGGGTTGGTCGATACCCACGCCCACGTTTTTCACCACGTGACCGGGCGCTTCGGTCTCGAAGCCGATCTGTGCGGTGTGCATTCCGGCGTCACCACGCTCATCGACCAGGGCGGCCCGAGTTGCATGACGCTGCCCGCATTTCGCGAGTTCGTGGTCAAGCCGAAGCATTCGCGCGTGGTGGCGTTTCTTTCCGCTTATCTCGTCGGAGGCATGGAAGGGCACTTCTATCCGTCGCTCTATCGACCCGATTGCGTCGATGTCGGTGCGACAGTCAAGGCAGCACGCGAGAACCCCGACATCGTTCGCGGGTTCAAGGCACACGCGGAACTGGGCGGCTTTGCGCGCTGGGGCATCGAAGTGATCCGACTCGCCGCCCAGATCGCGCGCGAAGCGGATCTGCCGCTCTACATCCACTTCGGCCAGCTTTGGCCGCTGCCCGAGTCCGGCCCCAACGGCGTCGACGCCGACGAGATCCTCGCCGAGGTCGTGCCGCTGCTGAAGGCCGGCGACATTCTCGCGCATCCGTTCACGCGGCACCCCGGCGGTTTCGTGAACCGGGAGGGCGTCGTGCATCCGATCGTGCGCGAAGCGCTCGCCCGCGGTCTCAAGGTGGATGTGGGCCATGGTTCGCATTTCAGCTATCGCATGGCGCGCATCGCGCTGGAGGCCGGCATCGTGCCGCACACCCTGGGTGCCGACATGCACGGCTACAACACGCCGGTTCCCAAGCCCGCGGGGACGCCGGACGAACATCCCGATCAGGAGCACATGTTCTTCGGCAAAGTGCGTTTCTCCCTCGCTTCGGCGATGACCGCGATGCTGGCTCTCGGGTTCCCGCTCGATGCGATCGTGCCGATGGTCACGACCAACGCCGCGGCCATGGCCGGGCTCGGCGAGGGTATCGGCACCCTCAAGCCCGGCGCCGCGGCCGACGTGACGGTGCTGCACGACGAGCGCGGCCGCTGGTCTCTGCGCGACAACGAGGGCACGACGGTCACCACCGACCGGTTGCTGCGCCCTGCATTCTGCTTGCGTGCCGGCGTGCGATTCGACGCCGACGCGACCATCCTCCCGGTCGCCGAGGCCGCCTGATGAACGCGCCATGGCGCGTGCAGCCGGCGGGCACCGCCCGCGGTGTCGGGGCCTCGTTGCCGCGCAAGGAGGACCGCCGCTTTCTGCGCGGACAAGGTCAGTTCGTGGCCGACATCCGCATGCCCGGCACCCTCGAGGTCGCGTTCGTGCGCTCGCCCATCGCGCACGGCCGGATCCGCGGCATCGAGAAGCCGGAGGGCATGGAGGACGCGGTATTCACCGCGGCCGACCTGGCCGGCGTCAGGCCGATCCGCGTGGTGTCGGCGCTGCCAGGATTCAAGGCGTCCGATCAGCCGGTCCTCGCCTACGGCAAGGTGCGGCAGGTCGGTGAACTGATCGCGGCCTGTGTCGCCCCGAGTCGCGCGGGAGCCGAGGACATCGCCGGCCAGGTGTTTGCCGACTTCGACGATTTGCCGGCGATCGTGGACATGGACGCCGCAGTCGCACCGGGTGCGCCGCGAGTCCACGACGACTGGGACGACAACGTCTTTCTCGAAACCCTGCACGACGATCGGATCGAAAGCGTGACCGATGCGCCGATCCGCGTCACGCGGCATCTGCGCACGGCGCGCCAGTCCATGGCGCCGATCGAAGGGCGTGCGGTGCTGTGCTGGTGGGATGCGCGCCTCGACCAGCTCACCATGTACAGCGCCGCGCAGATGCCGCACATCAATCGCGCCGGCCTGTCCGAATGCCTTGGCATCGATCAAGGTCGCATCCGGGTCATCGCGCCCGATGTCGGTGGTGGTTTCGGTTACAAGGGCATCCTGCTGCCGGAAGAAGTCTGCCTGGCGTGGCTGGCGATGCGGCTCAAGCGACCGGTGCGCTGGATCGAGGACCGGCGCGAAAATCTCACCGCGTCCAGCAACTGCCGCGAGCATGACTATCGCATCACCGCCTATGCCGACCGCGATGGCCGCCTGCGCGGCATCGATTGCGATGCGATGGTGGATTCGGGCGCGTACTCGTCGTATCCGTTCTCCGCCTGTCTCGAAGCCGCGCAGGTGAGCTCGATCCTGCCGGGCCCATACAAGTTCGAACGCTATCGCTGTCGCACGCGGTCGGTGGCCAGCAACAAGGCGCCGATCCTGCCCTATCGCGGCGTTGCGCGGACCGGCGTGTGTTTCGCGATGGAGCTGATGATGGATGCCGTCGCGCGCGCGACGGGCCTCGAACCGTCCGAAGTGCGCTTGCGCAACCTGGTGCAGCCGCGCGACATGCCCTACGAGAACATCACCGGCAAGCACTTCGACAGCGGTGACTATCCGGAGGCGGTGCGACGTGCCGTCGTGGGCCTCGACATCCCGCGGTGGCGTGCCCGCCAGCGCATCACGGAGCCGGACGGCCGCCGCATCGGTGTCGGCCTGGCGGTCTACTGCGAGCAGGGGGCTCACGGCACTTCGGTGTATTCGGGATGGGGTATCCCGATGGTCCCGGGGTACGAGCAATGCTCGGCGCGACTCTCGCCGGACGGCGTACTGGAACTGCGCATCGGTGCCCACTCGCATGGGCAAGGTCTCGAAACCACGCTCGCGCAGGTGGTCCACGAAGTGCTGAGCATCGATCCCGAGCGGGTGCGCCTGATTCATGGCGATACCGCGATGACACCGTACTCCACGGGAACTTGGGGTTCGCGCTGCATGGTGATGTCCGGCGGTGCCGTCGCCGAAGCGTGCGAGGCGCTCGGGCGGCGGTTGCGCCACATCGCGGCGAAGCTGCTGGGGGCTGCTGCGGAAACGCTGCTCATCGAAGGCGGGGAAGTCCGGACGCTCGACGGGTCCGGCCACCTGTCCATCGGGGAACTGGCCCACGTCTGGTACCGGCAGCCGCAGCGATTGCCCGAAGGCGTCGATCCGGGCGGGCTGGAAGTGACCGTGGGCTACAAGGCGCTGCGCGATACGGGAACGTTCAGCTACGCCTGTCACGCGGTGGCGGTGGCCGTGGACATCGAGACCGGTGTCACGGAGCTGCTCGATTACGTCGTTGCCGAAGACGGCGGGACGCTGGTCAATCCGATGGTGGTGGACGGCCAGATTCTCGGTGGTGTCGCCCAGGGCATCGGTACCGCGTTGTATGAGGAGATGCCGTTCGATGAGAACGGCCAGCCGCTGGCTTCGACGCTCGCCGACTACCTGCTGCCCGGTGCCACCGAAGTGCCGATGCTGCGCATCGAACATCTCGAAACGCCGTCGCCGTATACGCGGTTCGGCCAGAAGGGCCTCGGCGAGGGCGGGGCGATCGCGCCGCCGGCCGCCATCGTCAACGCGATCAACGACGCTCTGGCGCCGCTGGGCGTGGAGATCACCGAAGTGCCCGCGACGCCCAGAAGAGTGCTCGCGGCGATTCTCGCGGCGACGGACGGCTCATGAAGCCGGTTGCTTTCGAGTACGCCCGCGCTGCCGATGCCGATGCTGCCGTCGCCCACCTGGTCGCGGCCGACGGAGCCGGCAAGGTGCTCGCGGGCGGGCAGTCGCTCGTGCCCATGCTCAACCTGCGGCTGGCGCAACCGCGACTGCTCGTGGACGTGCGGCGCATCGAAGCGCTGCGTGAAGTCCGTGCCGATGGCGATCACGTGTTCGTCGGCGCATGCGTCACCCATGCGAGGATCGAAGACCGCGCTGTCGAGGATGCGTCGGCGGGTCTGCTGCCGAACGTCGCGGCCAGCATCGCCTACCGTGCCATCCGCAATCGGGGCACCGTCGGCGGCAGTGTCAGCCACGCCGATCCGGCGGCCGACTGGGTGTCGGTGTTTGCATTGCTGGATGCGCAAGCGGTGATCGCGGGCCCGTCCGGCACGCGCTCGCTGCCCATGGACGAGTTTTTCCTGGGGGCCTTCGAAACCGCGCTCGGACCGGCGGATGTGCTGCTGGGTATGCGCTACCCGCGCGCATCCGACGCTACCCGCTGGGGTTACTGGAAGCTCACGCGCAAACCCGGCGAATTCGCCGATGCCATCGGGGCCTGGTATTCCGACCCGGCGCGCGACCATTTCCGGGCGGTGGTCGGCGCCACCAGCAGCCGGCCGATCGTCATCGATGGCGATGCCGCGCGGGAGCTCGCTGCGCGCTCACGTAATATGGATCTGAATCCGTTGCTGACGAGCGCCGGGATCGAGGACCCGGTCGAACGCCAATGGCACCGGGTCGCGTTGTGCCGTGCCCTGGAGCGCATGGGGTGAGCACGATGGACATCGCTTTGCGCTTGAACGGCAAGCCGGTTGCAGCGACCGTGGAGCCGCGCACGAGCCTGGTGGACTTCGTGCGCGAGCAGACCGGCTGCACCGGCACCCACGTCGGCTGCGAACACGGGGTGTGCGGGGCCTGCACCATCGAGGTGGATGGCGAGCCGCAACGGTCCTGCATCGCGCTCGCGGCCGCCTGCGATGGCAGCGAAGTCCGCACCATCGAAGCCTTCGAAGACGATGCGGTGATGGCGTCGCTGCGCGATGCCTTCACCGCCGAGCACGCGCTGCAGTGCGGCTACTGCACGCCCGGCATGCTGATCACCGCACGCGACATCGTGCTGCGGCTGCCCCATGCCGACGAAGATCGCATCCGACTCGAACTGGCGGGCAATCTTTGCCGCTGCACCGGCTATCGCGGCATCGTGCGTGCGATAGGGCGTGTGCTGGCCGAACGGGGCGTCGAACGTGGAGCTTGAGAATCGCTTCACGTTGCCGGCCCCCGCCGAGTTCGTGTGGTCCGCGTTCAGAGACGTGGAACTGGTCGTGACCTGCCTTCCAGGTGCGAGCTTGCTGGCGCCGCCGGCGGAGATGCTCGACCTCCAGTTCCAGGTGAAGCTCGGCCCCATCGCCGCCACCTTCAAGGGCAACGGCGCCGTGACCTACGACGACGCGTTGCGGACCGGGCAGTTCACCGGCAGCGGCGCCGACCGGACCACCGGCTCGCGGGTGAAGGGCAACGTCGACTTCCGCCTGGAGACGCCGCAGCCGGACGTCACCGACGTGCGCGTGCTGGTCGACTATCAGCTCACCGGAACGCTCGCGCAGTTCAGCCGCGGCGGCATCGTGCGCGAACTGGCGAGTGCGCTGACCCGCCAGTTCGCCGACAACCTGCGCCAGGCGCTCGCCGCTCGCGCCGCCGATGCCTCCGCCTTGCCGGCGGATTCCGGCCCCTTGTCAGCGACCGCCTTGCTGTGGAGCGCCGTGAAGCATCGCGTGCGATCCGGCAAAGGCGACGCGGAATCGGACGAATGAAAACGGCGCTCGACGTCCGGCGTGGACCGATCGGCGCTCATTCGAAGCGGGATCCGGCGATCGACGCCGTCTTCGCAGCGCGGCCGCGATGGTCGCGTGTGATCGCGGCCCGCGATGCGATCGACTTCGGACCGAGGACATTGCTGCACGCCGGCCCGCCGTTTCGCGATCCGACGCGGCCGAGCGCACCCGTGTTGAGTTCGGCCGTATTGGCAGCGCGCTACGAGGGCTGGTGCACCACCGACGAAGCAGCCGAGGCGATGGTGCGCTCGGGAGCGATCCGCCTGCAGCCGGCGCAATCCTTCGGCGTCGTCGTTCCCCTCGCCGCGGTGGTGTCGCCGCGAGCAGCGCTCGTCGAAATCGACGATGCGATCGAGCCCACGCGACGCGCGTGGTCGTTGCTCCCGAGCGGAGCGGGCGTGGAAGTGCGCTTCGGTACCCGCGATCCTCGGGTGCTCGAGCGCATGGCGTTGCGCGACCAGGTGCTGGCACCCGCATTCGCGGCATTGCTCGCCGAGCCCTTGCTCCTCATCCCGCTCGCCCGCTACGCCATCGACGCCGGTGACGACCTGCACGCCTCCACGGCATCCGCAACCCAGGCGTTGCATTCCGCACTGACCCACCGCTCCAGCGCGGCACCGGCTGCGGTGCGCGTGGCCCTGGAGTTCCTGACCGCGACACCGCTCTTCTTCCTGACCCCGTGGATGGCGGCCTGCGCACTTGCTCTCGGCGGGGCATGGAACACGAAGGGATCGACCGCTGTCGCGGCGATGGCGAGCAACGGCGAGGATTTCGGCATTCGCATCGCGGCACTGCCGGACCGCTGGTTCGTGGCACCGGCACCGGTGCCCAGAGGCGGGCGATTGCCGGCGGCCGATGCGGAAGCAATTGCGTCCGCCGCGGTCGGTGACAGCCCGGTCATCGAGTCGCTGGGCCTGGGTGGCGGGCGATTGCACGAGGCCGCTGCGGTGCGGGAAGCCTTCCGAAGCTTCCTGCCAGCCGATGCGGATGCACGGTCCGAGACGCTCTTCGTCCGCGGTCACGCCGAACTCCACGCGGCAGGTGTTCTCGACGCGCGTCGTGTGCGCGATGCGAACGTGGCACCCATCGTGGCGCTTGCCATGCTCGATGCCGCGGGCCGCCGCGGTCTACTGGGCCGCGGTGTGATCGAAGCGCCGCTCGAGCCTTTCCGGGAGGCCGCATGCGCCGTCGCATGAGCGCACCGAAACGATCCGGTCTGCATCGTGACGGTGCATGGCAAGTGCCATGCGCTCCTATGAGTCGGGCGGCACGTGCATCGATTCAAGACGTTGGCACTGCTGTCCGCTTCACGGACAGTGGCATGTCCATTGCACAACGCCTGTGATGCGCCCGGCTCCCTTCCCTTGACCCCATGGCAGCCCTCCACCTCGAAAACGTCTGGAAGCGCTACGGCGACACGACCGCCGTTAAGGACCTGAGCCTCACCTGCGAGCAGGGTCGGATGCTGGCGGTCCTCGGTCCTTCGGGTTGCGGCAAGTCGTCCACTCTCAAGATGGTCGCCGGGATCGAGACGGTGAGCGAAGGTGCCATCCGCTTCGACGCCACCGATGTCTCGAAGCTCGACGCCGCGAGCCGCAACGTCGCAATGGTCTTCGAGGACTACTCGCTGTATCCGCATCTCTCGGTGTTCGAGAACGTGGCGTTTCCATTGCAGCTGCGCGGCGTCGACCGCGCGGCGTTGCGCAAACGCGTCGACGGTGCGCTCGAACTGTTGGGCCTCGACGGCATGCGCGACGCCAACGTGCGTTCCCTGAGCGGCGGCGCGCAGCAGCGCGTGTCGATCGGTCGCGCCCTGGTGCGCGATCCGGCGCTGGTGCTGTTCGACGAACCGCTCAGTCATCTCGACTCGGACCAGAAGACGCAGTTGCGCACCGAGATCAAGCGGCTCCAGCAAAGTGCCGGCCTCACGTCGGTCCTGGTGACCCATGACCAGACCGAGGCGCTGTCCATGGCCGATCGCATCGCGGTGATGAACCTCGGCGTGCTGCAACAGGTGGATACGCCCGAACGGCTCTATGCCACGCCGGCCAACCTGTTCGTGGCCGGCTTCATCGGCGAGCCCGCCATGAACCTGGTCGCGGTGACCTTGGGATCGGAGAACGGCAAGGTACTGCTGTCGTTCGCCCATTCCGGACACCGCATCGCCATCGAAGGCGCGCTCGCCGCCAGCCTGTTGCGGCGGGCGAGCGGACAGTCGCTGGTGCTCGGCGTCCGGCCGGAGCACGTCGAAGTCCGTGCGCCAGCCGCGGGTGCAGCCCTGACCGGGCGCATCGTCACGCGCGAGCCGCGAGGCGACACCGACGTGCTGACCGTGGACCTGGACGGCTGGGCGCTCGCGGCCGAGGTGTTCGGGCCGTCCGGTTGGCGCGAAGGCGATGCCGTCGAGGTCGATCTGCCGGTCGCCAGTCTGCATTTCTTCGATGCCGTCAGCGGCATCAACGTGCTCTTCGAAGCATCGTGAACCTGTCCGAGGCCGAAAGCGTCATCGCACCGGCTGCCGCTGCGCCAGGCAACGGGCTGCATTGCAGCGCGGTGACGAAGCGCTACGGCAAGGTGTCGGCGCTCCTGGAAGCGTCGTTCTCCGCCTTGCCCGGCGAAGTGGTGAGCGTCACCGGGCCCTCCGGTGCGGGCAAGACCACCATCGCACGACTCGTGAGCGGCCTCGAGCATCCCGACGGCGGCGGAATCCGCCTTGCCGGCCGCGATCTCGGTGGGGTACCGCCGCAACGCCGCGCGATCGCGCACATGTTCGAATCGTACGCGCTCTACCCCCATCTCACGGTGTACGACAATGTGGCGTCCCCGTTGCGAGCACCTGGCCACGGGCGACGCATTCCGGACACCGAGATCCGGGAGCGCGTCGAAGCGCTGCTCGCACTCACCGAGATGGAGAAGCTCGCGGCGCGCCTGCCGTCGCAACTCTCCGGGGGCCAGAAGCAGCGGGTCGCGTTGTGCCGCACCCTGGTGCAGTCACCCGATGCGTATCTATTGGACGAACCCATCGCCCACCTCGATGCGAAGCTGCGCCACCGCCTGCGTGGCGAGATCCGGCGGCGCCTGAAGGCCACGGCGACACCGGCGATCTGGTTCACGCCGGATGCCGTCGAAGCGCTGGCAGTGGGCGACCGGGTCGTGGTGCTGATCGGAGGTGAAGTGCGGCAGCAGGGCACGCCCGAGGAGGTCTTCCTCGCGCCGTCCGACGTGGACGTCGCGCGCCTGCTCGGCGATCCGCCCATGAATCTGGTGGCGGCCGCCATCGAGTCGCGCGACGACCGGCTGGTCGCCACCCACGCTTGCGGATCAGTGGCGTTGCCGGTTCGCCTGCAAGCGGCCTTGCGCGAACGTCGTGGCGCCGATGCCGCGGTGTTGCTCGGCCTGCGGCCGGCCGCCTTGAGCTTGCGGCCCGGGGCGCAAGCCGAAGGCTTGAGCGGCGAGGTCTACACCACCGAGCCGTTCGGCAAACACGTCGTGATTGCGGTGCGCCTGGGTGCGGACCTGGTGCGTGCCAGGGTCGACCTCACGGTCGACTGCCGCGTGGGGGATCCGGTCGCGATTGCCGCCGATCCCGAACGAATCCTGCTGTTCGACCCCAGCTCGGGTCGTGCGATCGGTCACTAGAACAAAAAAAGTCGGTGGATCTCAGTCTCATTCGTCACGCACTCACGACTGTCGTTCATGCATAGGAGACCACCGTTATGACGAAGTACCTGCCGTTGCCCGCGCGCCTCTCGGGCGCCGCGGTGCTCGCGCTCGCCCTCGCTGCGCCCGCGCTCGCGCAGACCTGGTCGTACAAGGAGGCCGCGAAGCCCTACGCGGGTATCGAGATCCGCGTGCTGGACGAAATCACGCCGCTGCAGGAAACCATGAAGAAGCTGGTCCCGGATTTCATCGCCGAGACCGGCATCAAGGTGGACTACGAACTGCTCAATCACTTCGAGGTGATCAACAAGGGCCAGGCGGACCTGCTCTCGGGCCGCGGTTACTACGATGCCGTGATGCTCCACGGCGTGCAGGCCGGACAGATGCTCGCCGCGGGTGCGCTCGAGCCCATCGATGGCCTCGCCGCGGATCCGAAGCTCGCCAATCCCGCGCTCGATACCAAGGATCTGATCGAGCCGGTGTACAGCTCGCTCGCCAAATTCGGCGGCAAGCAATACGGGTTCGTGAACTGGAACTACAACCAGGTCTACTGGGTGCGCAAGGATCTGCTCTCCGATGCGGGAGAGAAGGCCGCGTTCAAGACCAAGTACGGCTACGAGCTCGCGCCCGCGAAGAACTTCAAGCAGATGCTCGACATTGCCGAGTTCTTCACCCGCAAGGCCGGTGAGAAGCTCGCCGGGCAGACTCTCAAGACCGACTTCTACGGTTTCGTGCACGAGGGCATCAGCGGTGGCAGCACGATCGTGTCGGTGTGGCAGAACTTCCTCATGAACTGGGGTGGCGGACTGTTCGATGCGCAGGGTGCACCGGCCTTCGATTCACCCGCCAATGTCGCGGCGCTCCAGGTGTGGGCCAGGACGTGGAAGTACGCACCGCCCGGGCAGGCCGAGTACTCGCTGATCGACGTGCCCACCGTGATGGGCAACGGCATCGCGGCCCAGTCGATCGCATGGAGCGACTTCGTGCTCGGCATCGATCGGCCGGGCAGCTCGCCGTTCGCCGGCAAGTTCACCTACGCCGGCATTCCGGTGAACGCCGATTCCAAGGGGCCGCGCAGCGCGGCGAGCGAACCCTCGTTCGTCGTGCTTTCCAAGGCGTCGAAGAACAAGGCCGCGACCTACCTGTTCATGCAATGGATGGTGGACAAGGAGACGCAGCGCAAGCTGATGGAAGTCGGCAGCGGTGGCGTGCCGATCCGCGCATCGTCGTTCGCGCTGCCGCAGCTCACCTCAGGACCGTTGACACCGCTGTTCGGTGCGATGAAGAGCACGCTCGAGGTGGCCGTCGCCAAGCCCAAGGCACCGAAGATCTTCGAGATCTACGACGCGCTGGGCCCGATCGTCCAGCAGGTGGGACTGGGCAAGCTGACGCCCGAGCAGGGCGCGAAGCTCGGCCAGGCGAAGATGCTGGAGATCTGCAAGAAGTGTCTGCTGTAATCACGGCACCGGCGCCTTCGGCCGCCGCGTGGCGGCCGAAGATCGGCTGGCTGCCCTACCTGCTGATCGCACCGACGATGCTCGCCCTGGTCGTCGTGAGCCTCATCCCGTTCATGTACGCGGTATGGCTGAGCTTCCACGACATCAGCTTCGGTCAGGTCGGCGACTGGAACGGCATCGCGAACTACAAGAAGCTGTTGTGGAACGACCGCTTCTGGAACGCGATATGGGTCGCGACCAAGTTCACCCTGGTGTCGGTGCCGATCGAGTTCGTACTCGGTCTCGCGGGGGCGCTGGTGCTGAACCAGCGCATCCGCGGCCGCAGCCTGCTGCTGCCGCTGCTGTTCATCCCCAGCATGATGGCGCCGATCGTGGTGGGGCTGCTGTGGAAGATCATGCTGGCCGGTTCGTGGGGCCTCCTGTCCTACAACGTGCTCGAACGCTTCGGCTGGCTCGCGGGCACGTCGGTGTTCGCATCGCCCGACTATGCGTTGTACGCGCTGGTGTTCGTGGACGTCTGGCAGTGGACGCCGTTCATGGCGCTCGCATTCTTCGCCGGGCTGCAGGGCCTGCCGGTCGGACCCTATCGCGCGGCGTCCGTGGACGGCGCCAGCGGCTATCAGCAGTTCGTGCGGCTCACCCTGCCGATGATGACGCCGCTGCTCGCCGTGATCGGGCTGATCCGCTTCATCGACGCGTTCAAGATCTTCGATTCGATCTTCATCCTGACCGCCGGCGGTCCGGGCGTGTCCACCGAATCGCCCAGCGTGCTCGCCTACAAGATGAGCTTTGAGCAGTGGCGCATGGGCGAGTCCACCGCCATGGCGGTGCTGGTCTGGCTCGCGTTCTTCGTGCTTTGTAGCGTGTTCTACCAGATCGCCAAGCGGCGACTGAAGGCGTTCTAGGAGCGGAACATGGCCGTAGCATCGCAGTCACTGCCGTACTCCAAGCTGTGGACCGCGCTCGCCCTGATCGCGGCCGCGATCACGTTGTTTCCGGTCGCGTGGATGGTGGCGATGATGTTCAAGCCGGACGACATCATGTTCGCCCGGCCCACGGTCTGGCTGTTCAAGCCCACGCTCGATCACTTCGAGTACGTGATCCATTCCGGTTTCGCGGGTTACCTGTGGCAATCGTTCCTGCTGGCTGCCGTCAGCACTTTGCTGGTGGTGCTGATCGGGACGCCGGCCGCTTACGCGTTTGCGCGATTCGACCTGAAAGCGCGCGACGATCTGTTCCTGTTCATCCTCGGCACGCGGATGGCACCGCCGATCTGCCTCGTGATTCCGTTCTACCTGATCTACGCCAAGGTGGGATTGCTCGATACCTTCACCGGACTGGCGCTCGCGTACCTCACCTTCAACCTGTCGTTCTACGTCTGGGTGTTGCGCAGTTTCTGCCGTGAGCTGCCGGTGGAGATCGAGGAAGCGGCGATGCTCGAGGGCTGGTCGCGGTGGGCGGTCATGACGCGCATCGCGCTGCCGCTGTTGCGCTCCGGCATCGTCGCCACGGCGGTGCTGTGCTTCATCTTCGCCTGGAACGAGTTCCTGTTCGCTTTCATGCTGGGCGGCAAGGCCCTGAAGACGTTGCCGGTCGCGATCCCGCTGCTCATCACGACCCAGGGTGTGCGCTGGGGCGAGATGGCAGTGGTGGGCATGTTCGCCGTGGTGCCGGTGCTGCTGGGTGTGTTCTTCCTGCAGAAGAGCATCGTGCGAGGGCTCACCATGGGAGCGGTGAAGGGGTGAGTTCGCGCCATCACACCTTGCGGGCGACCCCTCAGACCGTGCATTGGGGCTTCTGGGATGCGGAGTTGCCGCCGGTCATGCACATTGCCTCCGGCGACACCGTCACCATCGATACGCTGTCCGGCGAACCCGACGATCTGCCTGCCGACGAAGCGCTGATCCTGCCCGAGCATCGCGCCGTGCTGTCCGGCACGCGCCGGGGCTCCGGCCCCCACCTGCTGACCGGACCCATCCATGTGGATGGCGCGGAGCCCGGCGACACGCTGGAAGTGAAGATCCTCGACGTGCAGCTGCGCCAGGACTGGGGCTGGAACATCATCGAGCCGCTGCTCGGTACGCTGCCGGAGGACTTCCCGCAACGGCGGCGGTTGCACATTCCGCTCGATCGCAAGGAGCGCACGGCCAGGCTGCATTGGGGCCAGACCCTGCCCCTCGATCCGTTCTTCGGCAATTTCGGCGTTGCTCCGCCGCCGCAGTACGGGCGCATCACATCGATCATCCCGCGCGAGTTCGGCGGCAACATCGACAACCGCGCGCTGACCCAGGGGGCCACGGTCTATTTTCCGGTCTTCAATCGCGGCGCCCTGTTCTCCGCCGGTGACGGCCATGCGTTGCAGGGCGACGGCGAAGTGTGCCTGACCGCCATCGAGACCAGTCTCACCGGCACCTTCGAGTTCAAGGTGCGGAAAGATCTGCACGTCACCTTTCCACGCGCCGAAACCGCCACGCACTACGTGGCGATGGGTCTCAACGAAGACCTGGACGATGCAGCCCGCCAGGCGCTGCGCGAGATGATCCGCTGGATCCGCGAGCTGACCGGTCTTGCCGCTGAGGACGCGTACACCCTGTGCAGCATCGCCGCCGACCTCCGGATCACGCAGATGGTGGACATCAACAAGGGCGTGCATTGCATGCTGCCGAAGACCTCGCTGCCCGATAGCCAGGGCCACGCCTGATGGGCGGCACCGAAGCGCAGGCAATCCGGGCTGCCTGGAGCGAGTCCGAGCGTGCGGCGCGGACCGAACTGGCGGCGGCATACCGGATCGCCGCCCTCGAAGGGCTCGACGACGGCGTGTTCAATCACTTCTCGCTCGAGGTGCCCGGCGATCCCGGCCGTTTCCTGCTGAAGCCCTTCGGGCCGTTGTTCGAAGAGGTCACCGCCTCCGGTCTCATCAAGGTGGACCTCGAAGGACGCATCGTCGCCGGCGAGGGCGTCTGGGAGCCCACCGCGTTCCACATCCACGCGCGCATCCATCGCGGGATCCCGCGCGCACGCTGCATCATGCACACCCACATGCCCTACGCGTCGGCGCTCACGGGTCTCGCCGACATGCGCCTGCAGCCCGTCAACCAGAGCTCGACGCGCTTCCTGCGGCGTACCGCCTACCTCGACCACTATGGTGGCCTGGTGCTCGACGCGGAGGAGGGGGATCGCATCGTCGCGGCGCTGGCCGACAAGGACGTGCTGATGATGGCGAACCACGGGGTGATGGTGATCGGCCCGACGGTCGCCGATTGCCTCTACGACCTGCATTATCTCGAGGTGGCCGCTCGCGACCAATGGAACGTGTATGCGACGAACCGGCCGGTGCGCTGCATCGCCGAAGAGGTGATCGAGTTGACGGCGCGGCAGATGGTCGAAGAGCACGAGATGGGCGCGCCGGTGCACCTCGCCGCCATGATGCGGCGGCTCGATCGCGAGAACCCGGGTTACGCGGCCTGAAGATCGAGTTCGATGTCGCCAGCGGATGAAACGACCGTGCCTGCTGTTCGCGAGCGAGTTCGACGATGCGCTAGCCTGGCGCACCGCTTTGCATGCGTTGTGGCCGGAGCTGGATGTGCGCATCTGGCCGCAGATCGGCGACGCGCGGGAAGTGGATGTGGCGCTGGTGTGGAAGCCGCCGAGGGAAGCGCTGGCTGCTTGCCGCAATCTGCGGCTCATCGTGATCCTCGGCGCGGGTGGCGATGCGGTGATCGGCGATCCGTCGTTTCCGGCTGCCATCCCGGTGGCGCGGCTGGTGGATGCCGGCATGACGCGCATGATGGTCGCCTACGTGGTGCTGGCGGTACTGCATCGGCACCGCGAGTTCGATGTACTGGAACACGCGCGGCGCGAACGGCGCTGGCAGTATCGGCACCCGCGCGATCCGGCGACCTGCCGGGTTGGCGTGATGGGGCTCGGGCATCTGGGCGGCGCGGTGGCGCTGGCGCTGGCAGGACTCGGATTCGATGTGGCGGGCTGGTCACGCAGTCGTCACGACATTCCGGGCGTAGCGTGCCGAGCGGGGTTGTCGGAGCTGCACGCGTTTCTCGAGCGTACCGAGATTCTCGTGTCGTTGTTGCCGCGCACGACATCGACCAGCGGGTTGCTGGATGCATCGGCACTCGGTTCGTTGCCACCCGGTGCGTGGCTGATCAACGTGGGTCGAGGAGCCACCGTGGACGAGGGCGCGCTGCTCGCGGCGCTCGCGAGCGGGCGGCTGGCCGGCGCGACGCTCGACGTATTCACGCAAGAGCCATTGCCGGCGGCGCACCCGTTCTGGTCCGACGAGCGCGTGATGATCACACCGCATCAGGCGAGCGTCGCCGAGCCGTCCACTGCCGCAGCACAGGTGGTGGACAACATGCGCCGGGCGCTGGCCGGAGAACCTCTGCTGCATCTCATCGACCGCACGCGCGGCTACTGAAATGACTACTCCAAGACCGACCTATCGAAGGCTATCCGCCTCCGGTCGATGGCAGGCCTGGGCGGGCTGAACCCATGAGTCACACGAACATTGCCCACAAGGATCCCCAGCTGCCGGCCCCCCCCGCGTTGCCCGACGGGCCCGGATGGGTGTCAGCCCTGAAGGTTCTCGACCCGGCCGCTGCCGAAACCCTTTGCGCCGCCGTTCGCACGCTGTATCCCCACGACGTGCTGCCCGACAGCGTTTACCGTCGCGTGGTCGCAGCGTTCGACCGGTCGGCTGCCGAATCCAGTGCGACTGCCAGCCTGCTCGCGGAATGCGCCGCGAAACTCGAAGCGGCGTTCCCGGTCTCGTTCCGCGAACGTTCCGAAGGCTATCGCACAGCGGCGCTGAAGGCGCTCGAAGGCACTCCTGCGTTCCGACTCCTGCAACGAAGCGCAGTGCGCTTTCTCTACGACGACATCGAGGTATGGCAGGCCTTCGGCTATGAGGGCGCGGCCCATCATCTCGGCGGCTATCTCCAGCGCGGCTTCGACGACCTCGACTGGTTGCCGCCGGTGCCGCAGCCGGTGCATCGCTGATCGAGTGGGAATCGCCAGGTGACACGATTCGATCTCGATGACGATGGCGTGGTCGTCATCGTCGGTTCCGGGGCCGGCGGCGGCACGCTCGCCAACGAGCTGTGCCAGCGCGGGGTCCGCGTGGTCTTGCTTGAGGCCGGACCACATCTCACCGAAGCCGACTTCGTCAACGACGAATGGGCCGGCTACTTCATGCTGTCGTGGCTCGACAAGCGCACGGCGTCCGGTACGTGGCGCGTTGCCAAGGATCATCCCGATGCACCGGTGTGGCACTGCAAGGTGGTCGGCGGCACCACCGTGCACTGGTCCGCCTGCTGCTATCGGCTGCTGGCTGACGAGATGCGCGCGCGGTCCGTCTACGGCGATATGCCGGGTACGAGCCTGATCGATTGGCCGATCACCCTCGCAGATCTCGAGCCGTACTACGACCTGGCCGAACGCAAGATGGGGGTGACCGGTACCAACGGCATCCCGCCGCTCCCGCCCAACAACAACTACAAGGTGATGTACTGGGGCGCGACACGCCTGGGATTGAAGCAGGTGTCCACTGGCCGCCATGCCATCAATTCGGTGCCCTACGACGGCCGGCCGGCGTCGATCCAGGACGGGTTCACCATCACCGGCGACAAGCACGGCGCGCGTTGGTCCACTCTGGCGGTGGAGATTCCGCGCGCCATGGCCACAGGCAAGCTCGATCTGCGGCCCCAATCGCGCGCGGTGTTCATCGAACACGATGCAGCAGGCAAGGCGAGCGCGGTGGTCTACGTCGACCGTGACGGCAATCGCCAGCGCCAGGCAGCACGCGCAGTGGTGCTGGCCGGCAACTGCGTCGAGACGCCGCGCTTGCTGCTGCACTCCACCACCGGGCGCTTTCCGAACGGACTCGCGAACGGCTGGGGACACGTGGGCCGGCACTACCTGCGCCATATCATCCAGACCGTGTGGTCGGTGTTCGACCAGCCGGTAAACATGCACCGTGGCGAACTGATGGGCGGGCTCGTCGCCGACTTCGCTGCGCACGACCCGGCACGCGGATTCGCCGGCGGGTACTACATCGAGCTCAACTCCATGGGCTTGCCCAGCACGGCGGCCTTCATGGAACCCGGCTGGTGGGGCCGCGATTTCGCTTCGGTGATCGAGCAATACGCGAACATGGCGGGGATCTTCATGACCGGCGAGGACATGCCGCAGCCGGACAATCGCGTCACCTTGAGCGCGACCGAACGCGACGCTTTCGGCGTGCCGGTGGCGAACGTGCACTACGACGATCATCCGAACGATCTCAAGCTGCGCAATCACGGTTACAAGACGCTCACCGCGATTCACGCAGCAGTCGGCGCCCGGCGCTCGATCGAAGCGCCGGCCTATCCTGCGAGCCACAACCTCGGTTCGAACCGGATGAGCGCGCGGTCCGAGGACGGGGTCGTGGACGGGTGGGGCCGTACCCATGAAGTGCCCAACCTGTTCATCGCCGACGGCAGCCAGTTCGCCACGGGGGGCGCGTGCAATCCGACGCTCACCATCGTCGCGCTGGCGATCCGTCAGGCTGAGTTCATGGCACGCGCGATGGCCGCGAAGGAACTCTAGAGTGAGCGACATCGCTCCCTATCTCGCCCGCTGGTATCCGCCGGGGGCAGCCCCGGCAGCCGACGCTGCGCCCGTCCGCGAACGCTATCAAGTGCCCATGCCGGGCGGCGCGACTCTCGAACTGCCGATCCGCGAGCTGCCGGACGGAAAGCAGGCGATCGCGTTGCTGATGACCAATCAGACCACCTTCGCGGTGGAAGCGGCCATGGCCGAGCAACTGGCGCGGCTCGCCCGGCCGTTCGCACCGGAGGTGATCGTCGGCGTGCCCACGCTGGGCCTCGACTACGCGCGCGCCACGGCCCATGCGCTGGGAATGCAGGACTACGTGGCGTTGGGGTTCTCGCGCAAGTTCTGGTATGACGAGGATCTTTCGGAATCGGCCACGTCGATCACGAGCACGACGCCGAAGCGCCTGTACCTGGATCCGGCGCTGCGTTCGCGGGTCGCCTATCGAAGGGTGGTCCTGGTGGACGACGTCATCAACACTGGCGGAACCGCTGCCGCCGCGATCCGGCTGCTCACGCGGGTGCAGGCGGACGTGGTGGCGCTGGTGGTCGGTCTCACCGAAGGCCACGCGTGGCGCGAGGCACTGGGCGCCATCGGCGCCGACTGGCCGGCACGCGTGCAGGCGGCCGGGCACATTCCGATGTTCCGCGCCGTGAAGGGCGGGTGGGAACCGATTCCGGAGACGCTAGCGTCCGCCGGTCGAACGTAAGGGAGGGTGCCGGTGGCCTGCTTCGTCCTGGTTCACGGCTCGTTCCATGGCGCCTGGTGCTGGTCGCGATTCGTGCCCCTGCTCGAGCGATCAGGGCACAACGTCGTAGTGCCCAATCTGCCTGCGAGCGGTGGCGACCCGGAGAGTCTGCTGAATGCTAACCTCAGTTCCTATACCTGTCGCATTGTCGACGCGATTGCCCGGCAGCCCGGTCCGGTGGTCCTGGTGGGCCACAGCATGGGCGCCATCGTCGCCTGCCAGGTGGCCGAGCGTGTGCCGGAGCGCGTCCAGGCGCTGGTGTGCGTGTGCGGGCTGCTGCTGCGGTCGGGAGAGTCGCTCGTGAGCTTTCTCGAGGACCACAAGCATCTCGACGTCGAGGACCGGGTGCTCGAGAACATGACCGTCTCGGCGGACGGAACGATTGCGACGTTTCCGCGAGCGGCCGCGCCCGAGGTGTTCTACAACCGATGCTCTATGCAGGACGCGCAATGGGCGGCCGATCAATTGCGACCGCAGGCCACGGCCGTCTACGGCGAGCGCCTGCATCTCACCGAGGCCCGCTTCGGCCGCGTACGGCGCTACTACGTCGAGGGCACTGCGGACAACGCGGTCTCGATACGCTACCAGCGCGTGATGGTGGAGCGTACGCCGTGCGAGCAGGTGTTCAGCCTCGACAGCGATCATTCGCCGTTTCTGTCTCGCCCTGCAGACCTGGCCGCGATTCTCGAATCCGTGGCACCCGCGTAGTTGCGATGCGGTGAGCCGCAAGCGCCCACCGTTCCGGCGAAAAAGTAGCCGGCCTGACCGGCCGGCTTCTCGTGCCGCAAGCCGCCGCCCGGCGGTTCGGTCAGGCGAGACCGAACGCGGCCAGGATGTCCTGCCGGTGCTTGTCGTAGTCGACGTTGAGCGCCTTGATCGGTCCGCCCGAGAGCATGTCGACGACGACGCGCGCGGGGCGCTTACCGGCGGGAGCCTGCACGACTTCCAGGATCGCATCGGCCACGTCCTGCGGCTTGGGTGCCTGCGGGCTCGAGAACAACTGTCCCAGGGCCTCGCCCATCTTCTGCGGGATCTGCGCCACGTTGCCGTAGCCTTCGGTGCGCGCGGGATCGTTGGCATACAAGCCGTTGTCGCCCACCTTGGTCGGGAACGCGCCGGGCTCGATCATGACGACGTCGATGCCGAGCCACTTCACCTCGTCGCGCAGCGCCTCGCCGAGCGCTTCGAGCGCAAATTTGGTCGCGGCGTAGGTGCCCAGCGTGGGCAGCGATACGCGCCCCACGATGCTCGAGACGTTCACGATCAGCCCGGAGCGCTTCGTGCGCATGTGGGGCAGGACTGCGCGGTTCAGCCGCAGCGGGCCGAACACATTGGTCTCGAACAGCGATTTCGTCTCGTCCAGGCGATAGGCTTCCTGTACCCCCATGGAGAATCGGCCGGCGTTGTTCACCAGCACGTCGATCGCGCCGCTGGTCTGCTTTGCGATGGTCGCGACGGCGGCGTCCACCGACGCATCGCTGGCCACGTCGAGCTCGACCACATGCACGTTCGGGACTTTCGCGAGGTCGGCGGCCGCCGTAGCGTTGCGGCCCTTGATGTCGCGCAGCGTGGCGAAGACGGTGTGCCCGTTGGCAGCGAGGGTCCGTACGGTGAGTTGGCCGAAGCCGCTGCTGGTGCCGGTGACGATGACGTTCACGAGAGATCCTCTTTCGTTGGATGGGTGTGGGTGCCGGGACTAGACGAGCTTGACCAGTTGCTTGCCGAGGTTCTCGCCCTTCAGCAGACCGATGAAGGCCTTGGGTGCGGCGCGCAGCCCGTCGGCGATGGTCTCGCGGTACTTGATCTTGCCCTCGGCCACCAGCTTCGCCAGCTTCGGCAGTGCGCGCTGGAACATGTCCATGCGGTCGGACACGATGAAGCCCTGGACCTTCACGCGATTGACGAGGATCGAGCGGATCATGGTGATGCCGTAGGGCTCGGTGGTGTTGTAGTCGGAGATCAGCCCGCACAGCGCCACGCGCGAGAACGGGTTCAACACGCGCAGCACGGTGTCCATCACGACGCCGCCCACGTTCTCGAAGTAGCAGTCCACACCGTCCGGACACGCAGCCTTGAGATCGTCCAGCAACTTGCCGCCCTTGTAGTCGACGCAGGCGTCGAAGCCCAACTCCTTCACCGTGTACTGGCATTTCGCCGGACCGCCGGCGATGCCAACCACGCGACAGCCCTGCATCTTCGCGAGCTGTCCGACGACGCCGCCTACCGCACCCGAAGCGGCCGACACCAGGACGGTTTCGCCGGCCCTCGGCTGGAGGATCTCGTACAGGCCGGTCCACGCCGTGACGCCGGGCATGCCGACCACGCCGACATAGGCCTGCAGCGGCACCGCCTTCGGATCCACCACGTTGAGCCCTTCGCCCGACGACGTGGCGTATTGCTGCCAGCCGAGCGACCCCACCACGAACTGGCCGGTCTTGAGGCGCGGGTGCTTCGAATCGACGATCTCACCCACGGTGCCGCCCACCATCACAGCGCCGATATCCACGCTGGCGGCATAGGACTTGGCCGCAGCCATGCGCCCGCGCATGTACGGGTCGAGCGACAGCCAGTGGTTGCGCACCAGCACCTCTCCCGGTCGCGCCTCCGGGATGTCGGTCTCCACGATGTCGAAGTTCGCTTCCGTGACCCAGCCTTCGGGACGGCTCTTGAGCAGCACTTGGAGGTTTCGGTTCATGGTCGGCCTGTCGAGGATCCCGGGGGAATGGAACCCGGGATTGTAGCGGACCGATTTCCGCCCTTCGACCGCGCTCGTCGCAGGGTCATGGCATGATTCCCACCCGTGAGCCCCGTCCCGCTCGTCCTCGTTCCCGGCCTGCTGTGCGATGCGGCCCTCTGGGCGCCGCAGATCGCGGCGCTGCACGAGGTCGCTCAATGCTGGGTGGCCGACGTGACGCGGGACGACACCATGGAAGGGATGGTGCAGCGTGTCCTCGAGGAAGTGCCGTTCGAAAGCTTTGCCCTGGCCGGGTTGTCCATGGGCGGCATGGTTTCGATGGCGCTGGTGCGCGCCGCGCCACAGCGGGTGCAGCGCCTGGCGTTGCTCGACACGAATGCGCGTCCCGACACACCGGAGCGTACTCGGGAGCGGCTCGAGTTCCTCGCTTTCGCCGAGCGCGAACACGGCTTCGGCGTCATCCACCGGTTGATGATGCCGCGCATCCTCCATCCCTCGCGGCTGTCCGACGCGATCCTGGTGCGGGCCATCGAGGCCATGGCCGACCGGGTCGGCCTCGCCGGCTACCGCAACCAGCAGACCGCGGTCATGCATCGGCCCGACAGCCGGCCGCACCTCGCCGCGATTGCCTGCCCCACGCTGGTGTTATGCGGCCGTGAGGACGGTCTCACGCCGCTCGAGTTTCACGAAGAAATCGCGACGGCGATCCCGGGCGCCGAACTGCGCGTCGTGGAGCATTGCGGTCACATGAGTACGATGGAACGCCCCGATGCGGTGAATGCGGCACTGCGCTCGTGGCTCGGACCGGTCGCACCATGAGGACGGCCGCCCTCCTGTTGCTCGCGAGTCTCGGCGCGACCGCGCCGATCGCGCAGGCGGGCGGCCGCGACGTGACGGCGCACTTGCAGCGCTGCGCCGATTGCCACGGTGCCGACGGCCGCTCCAGTGCGATGCCCGCGAACGGCCGCATTGCCGGCCAGCATCGCGAGTATCTCGTCTACATCCTCAAGCAGTACCGCACGGGCGGCATTCGCGGCCTGAACAGCGGCATCATGTCCAACGCCGTGCGGCATCTCGACGACGCGGACATCGAAGCCATCGCGCAGCACTACAGCACGCTACCCTGAAGGGAGTCCGAGCCCATGGCGATCACGTTCACTCTCAACGACAAGACCACGACGCTCGCCATCGAGGAGGACACGCCGCTGCTCTGGGCGCTGCGCGACACGCTCGGACTGACCGGTACCAAGTACGGCTGCGGCCGCGGGCTGTGCGGCTGTTGCACCGTGCTCGTCGAAGGCGAAGCCGCGCGGTCGTGCCAGATTCCCGTCGCCGGCGTGAAGGGCCTGCGCGTGAACACCATCGAGTGGCTCGCGGCCCGTCCCGGCAACGCCGTGTTCAGGGCCTGGCAGGAGATCGACGTGCCGCAATGCGGCTACTGTCAGCCCGGGCAGATCATGAGCGCGACGTCGTTGCTGCTGAAGCGCGACAAGCTCACCGACGAGGACATCGACGCGGCCATGTCGGGTGTGCTGTGTCGCTGCGGTACCTATCCGCGCATCCGCGCGGCGATCCATCGCGCCGCCGCCATTCGTGCGGCCGAGAAGAAACCGTGAAGCCGGCCTGGGCCCTCGCAGCGCTCGCGCTGATCGTCTGCGAGGCCGACGCCGACGAAGCGCGCGGCAATCCGCGCCGCGGTCTCGAGCTGTCCGTTTCGTGCGCCTCCTGCCATGAGGGCGACGGCCGATCGCTGGGCTACCGGCTCTATCCGCGCATCGCCGGGCAGCACTACGAGTACCTGGTCAACGCGCTCACCGAGTTCCGGCGGCTCGAACGGCACCAGGCCTATGCGTTCCAGATGTGGGATCCGACGCTGCACTTGACCGATCAGGACGTGCGCGATCTCGCGGCGTTCTACGCGAAGCTGCCCTGGTAGCGCGTTGCCGCACGCCTCGAGCGCATGCTATAACCCCGCGCCCCTTACACGGCGACGGCGCCACGACGCACGCCGCCACACCCCCTCGGAGGAAGTGATGCCCGCCGTCAGCAATCGCGCGCTCCATCTCGGCACGGAGAACGCGTTCGTCGTGCTTGCCGAAGTCAACGCGCGCATCCGCGCCGGCCATGACGTGATCTCGTTCTGCATCGGGCAGCCGGATTTTCCGACCCCGGGGAACATCCAGGACGCGGCGGTGGCTGCCATCCGTGGCGGGAAGCACGGCTACACGCCGTCCGCCGGCATCGACGAGCTGCGCCAGGCGATTGCCGCCGACATCCACCGCACGCGCGGCCTGAAGGTGGAACCGTCCGATGTCGTCGTCGGTGCCGGTGCCAAGCCGTTCATCGGCTACAGCGTGCTGTCCACCACCGACTATGGCGCCGGCGACGAGGTGATCTATCCGAACCCCGGATTCCCGATCTACGACTCGCAGATCCGCGTGAACGGTGCGGTGCCGGTGCCCATCAGCCTGCGCGAATCGCGGCAGTTCAACTTCGACCCGAACGAGCTCGCCGACAAGATCACGCCGAAGACGAAGCTGCTCATCCTCAACTCGCCGCAGAACCCCACCGGCGGCATCATCCCGCGCGCCGAGATGGAGGCAATCGCCGAGATCCTCCGCAAGCACGAACAGGTGTGGGTCTTCGCGGACGAGATCTACGGCCGTCTCGTCTACGACGGCGAGTTCATGTCGATCGCGACACTGCCGGGCATGCTCGAGCGCACCATCATCTCGGACGGTTGCTCGAAGACCTGGGCCATGACCGGGTGGCGCCTGGGTTTCGTCGCCAACCGCAAGTTGGCACCCTACCTCACCACATGGATCACCAATACCGAGTCGTGCGCGTCGCAGATCAGCCAGTGGGCCGCCGTGGAAGCCCTGAACGGGCCGCAGACCGATGCCAAACGCATGCGCGACATCTTCCTGCAGCGCCGCGACCTGATCGTGAAGCTGTTGAACGCCGTGCCCGGCGTCACCTGCCAGTCGCCCGGCGGCGCCTTCTATGCGTGGCCCAACGTGACCGACGCCTGCCGCATGATCGGTGCCGCTGACTCGGAAGAATTCCGCAAGCGCCTGCTGAGTGAAGCTGGTGTTGCGGTGCTTGCCGACATCCACTTCGGCCCGCGGGTCGCCGGCGAAGGGCAGCACATCCGCTTCAGCTACGCCGCCTCGACCGAAGCGATCGAGCAGGGCATCGGGCGCATGGCGGACTTCGTCCGCCGCAACACTCGCTAGCACCCGACGGGCCGTTGCGGTGCCGTAGCTGGCCAGCCTGGCCAAGCACATCGGGCTCTTGACGCCGTTTGTGCGAATACGAATAATTCGTATTCGATATCTCATAAAAACAACTCAGGCAGGCCTCGGCCCACCCAGGTACCGCGAGAGCGTCATGTTCTGCGTTCCTCAATATATTGAATGTGAAGAGTTTATTGACGAACGCAGGGTGTGTGGCGACCAATTTGCCTCGAGGTCTCGAGGCGCTGCCCAACGTTTGCCCGCACCATCGTGATAGCTCCGTCGGCACCGCGGTTCTCCCGCCCCACCTTCGTCGGCGTCGTAATCGCCCACGTGGCGGTGGCCGGTGCCTTGTTCGCCTGGTCCTTCCACCTGCGACCGGCCGAACCGCCACCGCTCCTGGTGACGTTGATGTCCGCGCCACCCGAGCCGGACGTTTTGCCGGCCGCGCTGCCGGTGGCTGCCGAGCCGGTGGTGCGCCAGGAACCAAAACCGCTGGTGCAGCCGAAGCCCGAACCGAAACTGGTCACGCCCGAGCCGGTGCGGCCGCTGGTGCCGGAAACGCGCCCGGTGGAACCCGAGCCTGCGATCGAACCGCCACCACCACCGCCCGTCGAACTGCCCAAGCCGGTCGCCGATCTGCCGGCGCCCCCGGTGCCGACTCCACCACCGGAAGTCGTCGCTGCCGCGCCGGCCGAAGTCCCTCGAGCTCCGCCGCCCCCGCCGCGGCCCGTCCCGGTGGCCGAGCCGCCGGCCCAGGCTCCGGTCGCAACCGCCGCGGCCGAGGCCACGGCGCAAGTGTGGAACGCGGACTACCTGCGCAATCCGAAGCCGGCCTATCCGTCGACCTCGCGCCGCCTCGGCGAGCACGGCACGGTCCTGTTGCGCGTGCTGGTCACCGCCGCGGGCGAAGCGGCGAAGGTCGAACTCAAGAACAGCTCCGGTTTCGCACGCCTCGACGATTCCGCGGTGGAAGCCGTGCGCGGCTGGAAATTCGTGCCGGCCCGTCTCGGCGAGAAGCCGGTCGAGGCATGGGTAGTGGTTCCGATCAAGTTCTCACTCAAAGGATAGTTCCATGACGAACGACAATCCCTACGGCGTCAGCGCGTTCCTCGCGCAGGGCGATGCGGTCGGCCTGCTGGTGCTGCTGATCCTCGGCGCGATGTCGGTCGCGACCTGGTACCTCATCGTGACCAAGTCGGTGAGCAACCGGCGCATGAGCAAGCGTGTCCAGCTCTTCATGGCGCACTTCTGGGGTGCACCGTCGATCGATACGATCGCGACGGAGCTCGCGCGCCAGTCGCCGGAAGAGCCCTTCGGTCGCGTGGCAGCCCAGGCGATGGAGGCGCGCCAGCACTATCGCCGGTCCATGTCGGCTGGCCTGGTCGATGCCGGCGGACAGGGCGAGTTCCTCACCCGGTCGATTCGGCGCGCGATCATCCGCGAAGCCGGTGCACTCGAGTTCGGCCTGTCGGTGCTGGCCTCCATCGGCAGCACGGCGCCGTTCGTCGGCCTTTTCGGCACCGTGTGGGGCATCTATCACGCGCTGATCGGCATCGGCGCCAGCGGTGCCGCGACCCTCGATGCAGTGGCGGGGCCGGTCGGTGAAGCGCTGATCATGACGGCAGCCGGCCTGTTCGTCGCGATTCCCGCCGTGCTCGCGCACAACGCGTTCGCGCGCGGCAACCGCACGGTGCTGGCCGAACTGGACGGCTTCGCCCATGACCTGCACGCATTCCTGACCACCGGCGCCAAGCTGGACAGCGGTGGATTCGTGGATCCGACGAAGCGAATGGACGTTCGCGCCACGGTCGCCAAGGCCGCCTGACATGGCCTTCGGCGGATTCGACAGTCACGAGATCGACCGGCCCACGCCGGAGATCAACATGGTGCCGTTGATCGATGTGATGCTGGTGCTGCTCATCATCTTCATCGTCACCGCACCGCTGCTCACGCACGCGATCAAGATCCAGCTGCCCAACGCGTCGAACCAGGTCAATCTGGAGAAACCCGAGACCGTGACGCTGTCGCTCGACGCGGCGGGTGCGGTGTTCTGGAACGACAAACCGGTCGAGGAAGCGGAACTCCCCGCGCTCTTCGCGGAAGCCGCGGCCCACAAACCGCAGCCCGAGTTGCATCTGCGTGCCGAGAAGACCACCGAGTACCAGCGCGTGGCCGAAGTGATGGCGATGTCGCAGCGCGCCGGTTTGACCCGCGTCGGTTTCATCACGGAACCCCTGCACAAGTGAACGACGTGCCGGACAAGCTGGCCGCAATCGCATCGGTGGGTTCGCAGAACGCACCGCGCGCGACGTCGCCGCGGCGGGTGCTCGCGAGCCGCGAACTGTTCCCGGGCGGCAGTCACGAGCTGCACATCGAGCACAACGGCTTCATCTACACGTTGCGATTGACCAGCAAGGGGAAGCTGATCCTCACGAAATGATGTGGCATGCGGTGCCGCTGCGCACCGTGTGCGGAAGTTCTGCGTTTTCTTCAGCGCGAGCCAACCGGGTCGTCTCCGGATAGCCAGCCTTGACTATCACAGGGAGTGACCATGAAAACAAAACGTACGTTGCGGCCGCTCGCGGCCGCGTTGGCTCAACTCGGCCCGCGACGCACCGCAGGCATCTCGGCACACGCGGCGGCACCGCGGAGCGTGATCCGCGAGGAGAGCGCACCGCGTTCGCGTGCAGCGTGGCTGCCGCTGGGTGCCATGCTGACCGGCGTGGCGCTCGCACCGGTTGCCGCATTCGCGCAGGACGACGCCACCAAGGCGAAGCCCAAGGAAGAGACGGTGCTTCCCGCCGTCAAGGTCGAGGATTCCGCCATGCAGAATTCCGACAGCTACCAAGGCGACAAGACTCGCATCGGCAAGACCAACCAGCTGGCGAAGGACATCCCGCAGTCGGTCACCATCGTGCCCGAGAAGCTGATCGTCGAGCGCAATGCCGACACGTTGAAGGAAGCGCTGCGCAACGTGGCGGGCCTCACCTTCAACGCTGCGGAGGGCGGCCGCATCGGCGACAACATCACGCTCCGTGGCTATAGCGCCGTGGGCGACCTGTATCTCGACGGCATGCGCGACGTCGCCCAGTACAACCGCGACACGTTCAACCTGCAGCAGATCGACGTACTGCGCGGGTCGGCCTCGATGATCTTCGGTCGCGGGTCCACCGGTGGTGTCATCAATCAGGTGAGCAAGACGCCGATCCTGCAGGATACCGGCCGTGTAGCGATGACCGTGGGCAGCTTCGACTATCGTCGGGTCACCGCGGACGTCAACCAGAAAGTGGGGGACAACGCCGCAATCCGGGTGAACGCGATGCTCACCAACTCCGAAAGCTTCCGCGACTACGCCAGCACCGACCGCAAGGGCGTGGCGCCGTCGGTGAGCTGGGGCATCGGCACCAAGAACGAGTTCATCATGTCGCTGTACCACCTCGAGTACAACGACGTGCCGGACTACGGCATCCCGATCGTGAACCAGCCCTACGGCAAGCCGATCAACGTCCCGCTCAACACCTTCTATGGTCTTGCCGGTACCAACTACCAGAAGGACAGCGCCGACATCATGACCGGCGGGTGGATCCATCGCTTCGACGAGAAGACGGAGGTGAAGACCGTGATCCGGCGCGGCCAGTACCAGCGCGATCTGCGCGCCGTCGCCCCAAGCACCGGTGCTGCACAGGTCATCACTGATTTCACCACGGTCAACCGCGGACGGCAGGCGCGCGGCGCGAACGAGACTTCGACGACCATCCAGTCGGATCTCACGACGAACTTCGATGCGCTCGGCATGAAGCATTTCGTGCTTGCGGGCACCGAGCTGATCCGTGAGACGGCGGAACGCTGGGGCTACGCCAATGCGAACACAACGCCCGCCGCACCGGGTGATCCGGCGACGACCGTCGGCAATCCCAACGCGTTCCCCACGCTGCCGGCCAACTACAACAACTCCTACTTCAAGGTGAACCCGCAGAACTTCACGGCCAGCACCATCGGCCTGTATGCGCAGGACATGCTGGAGATCACCAAGCAATGGAAGGTGGTGCTCGGTGCGCGCTGGGATCATTTCGACGCCGACTACACGACGATCAGCTCGACCACCGCAACGCTGGGACAGCAGACCAACTTCTCGCGTCGCGACCGCGTGTGGAGCTATCGCGGCGGCATCATGTATCAGCCCACCGATCTGTCGACCTACTACGTGTCGTACGGTACTTCGTTCATTCCGTCCGCGGACCTGTATGCGCTGGACGCGCGCACGACCAACACGCCGCCGGAGAAGAGCCGCAACATCGAGGCCGGCGCCAAATGGGAGTTGTTCGACGGCAACCTGTCGGCTCGCACGGCCATCTTCCGTACCGAGAAGACCAACGAGCGCAATACCGACCTGGCACTCCCCGATATCGCGGTGCTGTCGGGCCGGCGGCACACCGATGGCATCGAGCTCGAGGCGGCCGGGCGCATCACGCGCAACTGGGAGGTCTTTGCCGCCGTCGCGTTCATGCGCGCCGAGATCGACGAGCAGATCAACCCGTACGGGGTGGGGCTGCGACCGCAGAACACGCCGCCGTACACGGGGACGGTCTGGACCACCTACAATCTCGGCAAGGGGTGGAAGGTGGGCGGTGGCGTCGACTTCGTCGGTGACCGGCTGGGCTATGCCATCGGCAACACCGTTCCCTACCAGGCGCCGACGATCCGCATGGTGGACTCCTACATTCGTGCCGACGCGATGCTGTCCTACGATCAGCCGCGCTACGGCGTGCGGCTCAATGTCTTCAACCTGTTCGATACCAAGTACTACGAAGCGATCTATCCGAACGGTCCCTTCGCCTATCCGGGAACGTCGCGGGCTGTGCAAGTGACCTTGACCCTGAAGTGGTGACGGCACGCGCCGCCGCTTCTCGCCAAGGCAAACGGCGGCGCGAACCGACTACCTGACCCACACCTGCCATCATGATGCTGCACGTCCCCCAGGCCATCTCGCTCGAGGCGGTCAAGCGCATCCGCCGGTTGATCGATGCGGCGTCCTGGACGGACGGGCGCATCACGGCAGGCACCCAGTCGGCACAGGTCAAGAACAACCGGCAACTGCCGGAAGATGCGCCGGCCTCGCGCGAGGCCCGGCTCATCGTGCTGGACGAGCTGGGCAAGAGCGCGCTGTTCTTCACCGCGGCACTGCCCAAGCGCATCTATCCGCCCCTGTTCAACCGATACGAGGGCGCCAACAACGCGTTCGGCAACCATGTGGACAATGCCGTGCGCACCTTCGCGCCGACGGGCGAGCACGTGCGCACCGATCTGTCGGCCACGTTGTTCCTGTGCGATCCGGACGACTACGAGGGTGGTAAATTGGTCGTACAGGACACCTACGGCGCCCACTCCGTCAAGCTGCCCGCCGGCGATCTGATTCTCTATCCGGCCTCCAGCCTGCATCGCGTGGAACCGGTCACTCGCGGCGCACGCATCGCATCGTTTTTCTGGATCCAGAGCATGGTCCGCGATGACGAGCGCCGGCGGCTCCTGTTCGAGATGGACATGGCGATCCTGCAGCTGCGGCAGACCCAGGGCGAGACGGAACCGGTGGTGTCCCTGGTGGCCTGCTACCACAACCTCATGCGGATGTGGGCTGAGCTCTAGGAAGAGCGAAACTCTCTCACCACGAAGGACTCGAAGGACACGAAGGAAAAGCGCACGAAGGAACCCTTGGTAGAGTTCCAGAACGAATAGCCATCCTTCGTGTTCCTTCGTGCCCTTCGAGTCCTTCGTGTTGAAGGAGGTTCGCCTTGCCTCTCAGGGAACTGCCCGCGGAGGAGGCTTCGACGTATCGGTAGGCGACCGTTCCAGCAGGATGTCCTGCATGCGTGTTTCGATCGCGCCTTTGATCTTCTGGTGCGGCAGGATGTAGAAGTGGTCATCGCGGATCGCCTCGAACACCTTGTCCCCGACCTGTTCGGCGGTGATCCGCCCCGACGATACCGCCTTTCGCAGCAGTTCTTCGCGGGCGATCTCGTCGGCGGACCGGGAACGCTCCGGGTTGCGCAGATCCGCCGGACGGTTGCGTTCCGAGTCGGCGATGGCGGTGGGTACGTAGGCCGGGCACAGCACCGACGCCTTCACCTTGTCCGACTGCGACGCGAGATCGTGATGCAGGCATTCGGTCAGTGTCACGACCGCGTGCTTCGACACGCAGTAGATCGCCATGCCCGGCGGCGAGATGAGGCCAGCCACGGACGCGGTGTTGACGATGTGACCCTCTTCGCCATGGGCCAATATCGCCGGCACGAAGCTCCGGATTCCGTGGATCACGCCGTACACGTTGACGCCGAGGCACCATTCCCAATCGGCGACCGTGCTTTCCCAGGCGAGTCCGCCGGGTGCGACGCCGGCATTGTTGCAGACCACGTGCACCTTGCCGAAGCGGTCGAGCGTCGCGTCGCGCAGATTGTCCACCTGCTCGGCTTTCGATACGTCGCAACGCACGCCGATGGTGGTGTGCCCGGCGGCGGTGAACTCCGCCACCGTCCGGTCGAGGGCATCCTGCTGCACGTCGGCCAGCACGATGCGCATGCCTTCGCGCGCGAAACGCTGCGCCATGGCCCGGCCCAGCCCGCTGGCTCCACCGGTGACGACGGCCACCTTGCCCCGAAAATCCTTCATCGTGCCTCCCCCTGGAAACGGCGCCGAAGTCTATCTTAAGCCCTGGACCGCAGTGTATTCTGCCGCTCCACGCGAGGGAGCAGAGATGCACGAAGAGAACGTCGGCACGATGCCGGTCCAGGAGAAGCACCGGTTCGACGAAGCCGCGCTGGCCCATTGGATGGCTGCCCATGTCGAGGGTTTCCAGGGTGACCTGAAGGTAGAGCAGTTCAAGGGCGGGCAGTCCAACCCGACGTTCGTGCTGACCGCCGGTTCTCGGCGTTACGTGTTGCGGCGCAAACCGCCGGGCAAGCTGTTGCCATCGGCCCACGCCGTGGATCGGGAATACCGCATCATCACGGCACTGCAGGATACCGGCGTTCCGGTCGCGAAGACCTACGCGCTGTGCATCGACGATGCCGTCATCGGCACGGCGTTCTACATCATGGAATACGTTCCGGGCCGGGTGCTGTGGGACCCTTCGTTGCCGGGCATGACCCGGGAGCAGCGTGCCGCCATCTTCGATGAGTTGAATCGCGTCATTGCGCTGCTGCACGGCGTCGACTACAACGCCATCGGGTTGGGTGACTACGGCAAGCCCGGCAGCTACCTCGAACGGCAGATCGCGCGCTGGTCCAAGCAATACCGCGCCTCCGAGACCGAGCGGATCGAGGCCATGGAAAACCTGATCGAGTGGCTGCCGAAGAACATCCCGCCGGGCGATGAGACCACCATCGTTCACGGCGACTACCGGCTCGACAACACGATGTTCCATGCGACCGAGGAGCGCATGGTGGCGGTGCTCGACTGGGAACTGTCCACCCTCGGGCATCCCATCGCGGATTTCGCGTATCACTGCATGACGTGGCGGCTCACCTCCGCCGAGTTCCGCGGCATGCATGGCTTCGATTTCAAGGCGCTCGGCATCCCGACGGAAGAGGAGTATGTCGAGACCTATTGTCGGCGCACCGGCCGATCCGGCATTCCGAACTGGGATTTCTACGCCGCTTACAACATGTTCCGGCTCGCGGGCATCCTGCAAGGCATCATGGGGCGCGTGGTCGAGGGTACCGCGTCGAGTGCGCACGCGATCCAGCAGGGTAAGCGCGCGCGGCCGATGGCGGAGGCGGGTTGGCGGCAGGTCGAGAAGATCCTGCGTCAAGCAGAATCTTGAACCACGAAGGACACAAAGGACACGAAGGGACACGAAGGCAACCGTGAACGTGAAGTCGAGACGATGAATCTGGGCAAGTCCCCACAGCTTGAAGCGATTGGCGCAGATGTAGTCGATGCAGCGATGAAGGTTCACACTGCGTTGGGGCCTGGATTATTGGAGAGCGTGTATGAGGTCTGCCTGGCCCAGGAACTCATGGAGCGGCGCCGAGCGGTCGAACGCCAGAGAGCGGTACCGGTGATCTACGGTCCGAATCGGTTGGAGACAGGGTTTCGGATCGATCTGGTGGTCGATGGTCTTGTGGTGGTTGAAGTCAAGGCAGTGGAGAAAGTGTTGCCGGTTCATGTGGCACAAGTAATCACGTACCTGAAGCTGGGCGGATATCAGCTCGGGTACCTGTTGAATTTCGACGTGGTTCACATGAGGGATGGCGTCAAGAGACTGGTCAACTGACCGATTCCTTGGTGCTCCTTCGTGCCCTTCGTGTCCTTCGTGTTGAAAGAGGTAAAGCTTTGAAAGCCGTTCTCTGCAAGCAACTGGGTCTCCCCGACAGTCTCGTCGTGGAGGACATTCCGTCCCTCGTGCCCGGCAAAGGGCAGGTGGTCGTCTCGGTCAAGGCCGCGGGGGTGAATTTTCCCGACACGCTCATCATCCAGGGCAAGTATCAGTTCAAGCCCGAACCGCCGTTCTCGCCGGGCGGCGAGGTGGCCGGTGTGGTCAAGGTGGTGGGCGAGGGCGTGACCGGCTGGAAGCCCGGTGATCGCGTCATCGCGGCCGCCACCTGGGGTGGCTTTGCCGAGGAACTGCTGACCGACGCCGATCGCCTGATTCCGCTCGTCGACAAGATGGACTTCGTGCCGGCCTCCGCGTTCATCCTGACCTACGGCACCTCGTATCACGCGCTCAAGGATCGCGCGCAGTTGCGGCCCGGCGAGACGCTGCTGGTGCTCGGTGCCTCAGGCGGCGTCGGCCTGGCCGCCGTGCAGATCGGCAAGGCGATGGGAGCGCGGGTCATCGCGGCGGCGTCATCCGATGCCAAACTCCAGGTGTGCCGGGAGAGCGGCGCGGACGAAGTCATCAACTACGCTTCCGAAGACCTGCGCACCCGCATCAAGGCGCTGACGGCGGGCAAGGGTGTGGACGTGATCTATGACCCGGTGGGCGGCCCGTATTCCGAGCCGGCACTGCGCGACATGGCGTGGAACGGTCGTTTCCTTGTTGTCGGCTTCGCGGCCGGTGACATCCCGAAGATTCCGCTCAATCTCGCGCTGCTCAAGGGCTGCTCGATCGTCGGCGTATTCTGGGGGGCGTTCACCAAGAACGAGGCGGCGCGCAACCGCGCCAACAACGCCGAACTGATGCAGATGTACCTCGATGGCAAGGTGAAGCCGCACATTCATGCGACCTATCCGCTCGAGCGCGCGACCGAAGCATTGAACGAAGTCATGAACAAGCGGGTGAGCGGCAAGGTCGTGCTGGTGCCGTGACATCCGCAGTACGGGAGGAGTGACATGCAGTCCACGATGATGCGGGTGCCGCTGAACCTCACGCACTTTCTCGAGCGTGCAGGCAAGCTGTTCGGGACGGTCGAGATCGTCTCGCGCATGCCGGACAAGTCGCTCCACCGGAGCAACTACGCCGAGTTCTATCGGCGCTCGCGCCTGCTGGCGGAAGCCCTGCAAAAGGCGGGGCTCAGGAAGGGCGAGCGCGTAGCCACGCTAATGTGGAATCACTATGCCCATTTCGAGGCGTATTTCGGCGTCATTGCCTCGGCCGGTGTGATGCACACGCTCAATCTGCGGCTGTCACCCGACGATATCGGTTTCATCGCGAATCACGCGGAGGACCGCTTCATCATCGTCGACGACGTGCTGCTGCCGCTGTTCGAGCAGTTCAAGGCGCAGACGCAGATCGAGAAGGTGATCGTCGTGCCGCTCACCGGCAAACCGGTGCCGGCGGGCTACGTCGACTACGAAGAGTTCCTGAAGACGGCCACCGGCGACTGGGACTATCCCGAGATGCACGAGGACGATCCCATCGCCATGTGCTACACGTCGGGCACCACCGGGCGCCCCAAGGGTGTCGTGTACTCCCATCGCTCCCAGGTGTTGCATACGCTGGTGCAGGTGATCCCGGATTCGATCGGGGTCTCGGGCCGCGACGTGCTGCTGCCCATCGTGCCCATGTTCCACGCGAACGCGTGGGGCATTCCCTACGCAGCGGCGATGCTCGGCACGAAGCTCGTCTTCCCCGGACCGCACCTGCATCCGGACGATCTCCTGCCGCTGCTCGAGAGCGAGAAAGTCACGGTGAGTTGCGGTGTGCCGACGATCTGGCTCGGCATGGTGCAGATCCTCGAGAAGAATCCGGGCAAGTGGAAATTCCAACCAGGACTGCGCCTCACCGTGGGTGGTTCGGCGGTGCCGGAATCGCTGATCCGGGCCTATGCGAAGCTCGGCATCGAGATCATCCAGGGCTGGGGCATGACCGAGACCTCGCCGCTCGCCACCATCGCCAAGGTGACACAGACCCAAGGCGAAGTCTCCGACGACGAGCGTTTCGCCACCCACGCGACGCAGGGCTATCCGCTGCCGCTGGTCGATCTGCGTATCCTGGGCGACGCGGGCGAACAGCCCTGGGACGGTGCGGCAGTCGGTGAAATCCAGGTGCATGGCCCCTGGATCACGGGCAGCTACCACAACCTGCCGGCATCCCAGGACAGCTTCACCGAAGACGGGTGGCTGCGCACCGGCGACGTGGCAGCGGTGACGCCGCTCGGGTTCGTGAAGATCACCGACCGCACCAAGGACCTCATCAAGTCGGGCGGCGAATGGATCAGTTCGGTGGATCTCGAGAACGCGATCATGGGTCATCCGGCCGTGGCGGAAGCGGCGGTCATCGCCGTGCCGCATCCGAAGTGGGCCGAACGCCCGCTGGCGGTCATCGTCTTCAAGAAGGATGCGAAGGCCACGAGCGATGAACTGAAGCAGTTCCTGGCAGGGAAGTTCGCCAAGTGGGCGGTGCCGGATGCCTATGCGTTCGTCGAGGCGATTCCGCGCACGTCCACGGGCAAGTTCCTGAAGACCAAGTTGCGCGAGCAATTCCGCGACTGGAAGTGGGAGACGGCGGCGTGAGATCAAAGTGTTGCTTGCCCCCATCCCAACCTTCCCCCACTGACGTGGGGTTCGCCGGGGGAGGGCTGGGGTGGGGGCAGCGCAGCGCCACCCGTAGGAGGACATCATGGACTTCCAGATGACCGAAGAGCGCAAGCTCATCCAGAATCTCGCGCGGGAATTCGCGCGCAACGAGATCGCTCCGATCGCCGCACGCTGCGATCAGGAAGCCCGCTTTCCCATGGACGTGTTCCACAAGCTGCGCGACGTGGGCCTGGTCAACCTCACGATCCCGGAGGCCTATGGCGGTCCGGGACTCGGCGGTCTCGAAGTGGCGCTTGTGACCGAACAACTCGGTTGGGGTTGTGCCGGCATCACCGGGGCGATCGGCATCAACACGATTGTCGCGGACGTGTTCCATTCGGCCGGCACCGAAGCTCAACGCAAGCGTGTCTTCGGCCGCTTGCTCGACGGTGAATGGGGCGCGTATGCGGTGACCGAACCGAGCGCCGGATCGGACGTGGCCGGCATCAAGACGCGCGCGGAGAAGCGCGGGGATCGCTACGTGGTCAACGGTTCGAAGACCTGGATCTCGAACGCACCGCTGGCGCAGTTCTTCGTGGTGTTCGCCAAGACAGACGCCGGGGCCGGACATCGCGGTGTCAGCGCGTTCATCGTCAATCGCGACGATCCCGGCCTCACGCTCGGCAAGTCGCTCGGCAAACTGGGGCAACGCGCCGCCCCTGCGGGTGAAGTCTTCTTCAACGATGTCGAATTGCCGGCCGATCGCCTGATCGGTGACGAAGGCCACGGTTTCATGATCGCGATGAAGGTCTTCGACCGGTCGCGGCCGATGGTGGGTGCGCTCGCCCTGTCGCTCGCGACCCGGGCCCTGGACGAGGCGGTGGCCTACGCGCGTGAACGGCACACGATGGGAAAACCCATCATCGAGCACCAGGCGATCGGCCATAAACTCGCGGACATGGGTGTGCGCGTCGAGGCGTCCCGGCTGCTGGTGTATCAGGCTGCCGCCTTGCTCGACGCTGGGCAACCCAACACGCTGCAAGCGGCCTACGCCAAGCTGTTCGCCGCCGACAGCGCGATGTTCTGCGCCACCGAAGCGGTGCAGGTGTTCGGCGGCATGGGCTACAGCACCGAGTATCCGGTGGAGAAGCTGTTCCGCGATGCGAAGGTGTTGCAGATCTACGAAGGAACGAGCGAGATCCAGAAGTCGATCATCGCTCGGGAGATGGCGCGGCGATAGAAGGGTGCAACAGCTTGAACCACGAAGGACACGAAGGACACGAAGGGCACGAAGGACCACGAAGGATGGCTCGAGGTCTTAGGGCGTGTATTGCGTCCACCATGCAGCCGAGCCGAGATACTGTGCGCATCCGTCTTCGGGTTTCCTTCGAATTTCTTCGTGCCCTTCGTGTCCTTCGTGTTGAAAGCGTTTGACCTTGACTTGGAGGTGAACCATGCCTGAAGCCGTCATTCTCGAAGCCGTCCGCACCCCCTTCGGCCGCCGCGGCGGCGCCTTGCGCGAGGTTCGTCCCGATAGCCTGCTCGCGCATACGTTGAAGGCCCTCGTGAACCGCGCCGGCATCGACCCCGACAAGATCGAAGACGTCGTCAACGGCACCGTCACGCTGGCCGGCGAGCAGGCCGCGAATCCGGGCCGGCTCGGCGTCCTGCTCGCCGGCTTTCCGGTGAAGATTCCCGGCGTGTCGCTCAATCGCATGTGCGGCTCCAGTCAGCAGGCCGTGCATTTCGCCGCGCAGGCGGTCGCATCCGGCGACATGGACTACGCCATCGCCTCCGGCGTCGAAAGCATGACGCGCGCGCCCATGTTTCTCGACATCAGTCTGGGTCGCGAAGGGGTGAGCGGATTCGATACGCTGAATCCGGAGCTCTTCAAGAAGCACGAGCTCATCCACCAGGGCGAGAGCGCCGAGCGAGTCGCGGAGAAGTGGGGCATCAGTCGCGGCGATGTGGATGCCTTCGCCAAGTCGAGCCACCGCAAGGCCTACGCCGCGCAAACGGCCGGATGGAATCGCGAGGTGGTGGCCGTGGAAGGCGTCAGTCCCGAAGCGCAGCCGATGACTCTGAAGATCGACGAAGGCGTGCGCGGCGTCATCGACGAAGAGAAGATGCGCACGCTGAAGACGGTCTTCCGTCCCGCGGGTAACGGTGTCGTGACGGCCGGCAATGCGAGCCAGATCTCCGACGGCGCGTCGGCCGTCCTCGTGGGCAATCGCGAGCGCGCAGCGGCCGATGGGTTCAAGCCGCGGGCAAGGTTTCGCGCGCGTGTCGTGGTGGGCTCCGATCCGATGTTACAACTGACAGGCGTCATTCCGGCGACACAACTCGCCTTGAAGAAGGCCGGGCTCACGTTGCAGGACATCGACTGGTTCGAGATCAATGAGGCGTTCGCGTGCGTGGTGCTGTCGTGGGCGGCCGAACTCGACATCGATCTGGACAAGGTCAATCCTTGGGGCGGTGCAATTGCCCACGGGCATCCGCTCGGTGCCACTGGCGGCGGCCTGATGGCGAAGATGTTGACCGGGCTGGAGCAGACCGGTGGGCAGTTTGGTCTGCAGACCATGTGCATCGGGCACGGGCAGGCGACTTGCACGATCGTGGAGCGGGTGGGTTGATCGGCTGCGTCGGACCTGTCGGTCCGGCGAAGAGCTTTGCCCCCATCCCAACCTTCCCCCGACAGAGTCGGGGGAAGGGGTGTACTTCCCTCTCCCTCCGGGAGAGGGATCGAGGGTG
>LNFM01003693.1_pt1 | contig 57319 bp, 51 predicted proteins | sample 596031 | NCBI WGS metagenome assembly LNFM01 (sample SAMN04254537, study PRJNA301005) | activated carbon metagenome | isolation source: dual media filters at the Ann Arbor, Michigan drinking water treatment plant | place: USA: Ann Arbor | reverse complement strand
GCGAACACCACCAGCACGAAGTCGGGCCCCGGCGAGACGCGGTAGACCTGCTGCACCGCGCCATCGTTCACGGCGCGCTGCTCGAAGGCCTCCAGATGTTCGGCGCCCTGCCGATCCAGGGTGATCTCCACCAAGGCGGTCAGGCCTTCTCCCAGCGCCTGCGGTGACAGCAGCGCCACCTGGCGTTCGATCACACCGGCTTCCACCAGCCGCCGCACCCGGCGCAACGCGGTGGCGGGCGAGGTGTGGGCCAGCGCGGCGAGCTGCTGGTTGGAGACCGACGCGTCGGTCTGCAGCAGGTCGAGCAGGCGGTGGTCGGTGGCGTCGAGGTCGATCACGGTGAAATTATCGGCCACTGTAGACACCCCTGTGAAGCAAATCTACACCTGAATCCTACCGCGGTGAAATCTTGCACATATGCTGCTCATGAAGAACGATAAGTTCATCGCACCCGGCCTAGCATCCGCTCCCATCGAACCTTCCAAGGACCCAGCACCATGTGTGGCATCGTCGGCGCCGTCAGCACCCGCAACATCGTTCCCATCCTCGTCGAGGGCCTGAAGCGGCTGGAATACCGCGGCTACGACAGCTGCGGCGTGGCGGTGCACCAGGGCGGCGGCCTGAAGCGCGCGCGCAGCACCTCGCGCGTCTCGGAACTCGACGCCGCCGTGGCCGCCGAGAAGCTGGACGCCACCACCGGTATCGCGCACACCCGCTGGGCCACGCACGGCGCGCCGGCGGTGCACAACGCGCACCCCCACTTCAGTGCCGGCCCGGGCACCGACACCGCGGTGTCGGGCCACATCGCGCTGGTGCACAACGGCATCATCGAGAACCACGACGAACTGCGCGCCGAGCTGCAAGGCCGCGGCTACGTGTTCAGCAGCCAGACCGACACCGAGGTCATCGCCCACCTGGTGCACCACCTGTACGACGGCGACCTGCTCGACGCCGTGCAGCGCGCGCTGCCGCGCCTGCGCGGCGCCTACGCCATCGCCGTGTTCTGCCGCGACGAGCCGCACCGCGTGGTGGGCGCACGCGAAGGCTCGCCGCTGATCGTCGGCGTGGGCCAGGGCGAGAACTTCCTGGCCAGCGACGCGATGGCGCTGGCCGGCGTCACCAACCAGATCATCTACCTGGAAGAAGGCGACGTGGCCGACCTGCAGCTGGGCAAGGTGTGGATCAGCACACGCGACGCCAACGGCCGCTTCCAGCCCGCCGACCGCACCGTGCGCACCGTCAACGCCCACAGCGGCGCGGCCGAGCTGGGCCCGTACCGCCACTACATGCAGAAGGAGATCTTCGAGCAGCCCAAGGCCATCGCCGACACGCTGGACGGCGTGACCGCCATCAGCCCCGAGCTGTTCGGCGACAAGGCCTACAGGATCTTCAAGGACATCGACAAGGTGCTGATCCTGGCCTGCGGCACCAGCAGCTACGCGGGCTTCACCGCGCGCTACTGGCTGGAGAGCATCGCAAAGATCCCGACCACGGTGGAGATCGCCAGCGAGTACCGCTACCGCGACAGCGTGCCCGACCCGCGCACGCTGGTCGTCACCATCAGCCAGAGCGGCGAGACCGCCGACACCCTGGCCGCGCTGAAGCACGCGCGCAGCCTGGGCATGACGCAAACGCTGACCATCTGCAACGTCAGCACCAGCGCCATGGTGCGCGAATGCGAGCTGGCCTACATCACGCGCGCCGGGGTGGAGATCGGCGTGGCCAGCACCAAGGCGTTCACCACGCAGCTGGTGGGCCTGTACCTGCTGACGCTGGCGCTGGCCCAGGTGCGCGGGCAGCTGAGCGAAGCGCAGGAGGCCGAACACCTGAAGGCGCTGCGCCACCTGCCGGTTGGAGCCGCAGGTCATCGCCTGGAGCGAGGACTTCGCCAAGCGCGAGAACGCCCTCTTCCTGGGCCGCGGCCTGCACTACCCGATCGCGCTGGAGGGCGCGCTGAAGCTCAAGGAGATCAGCTACATCCACGCCGAGGCCTACCCCGCCGGCGAGCTCAAGCACGGCCCGCTGGCGCTGGTGACCGAGCAGATGCCGGTGGTGACCGTGGCGCCCAACGACGCGCTGCTGGAGAAGCTCAAGAGCAACATGCAGGAAGTGCGCGCCCGCGGCGGCCAGCTCTACGTCTTCGCCGACGGCGACACCCACATCGCCAGCAGCCCGGGGGTGCACGTCATCCGCATGCCCGAGCACTACGGTGCGCTGTCCCCCATCCTGCACGTGGTGCCGCTGCAGCTGCTGGCGTACCACACGGCGTGTGCGCGCGGGACGGATGTCGACAAGCCGCGGAACCTGGCCAAGAGCGTGACGGTGGAGTGAGTGGCGGGCCGGCCCCTGGAGGCCGGCACTGCGACCGAACCGATCGTCCAGCGACCCCAACGGCGCTGCTCGTTGCAGCGCTGGCACGCTCGATCAGCGCGGATCGATCGGCGTCATCGCCGGGCAATGCGCCTCCATCACGTCGGCCGCGTCGAACAGCAGGTCTTCGCGGAAACGGGGTGCCGGCAGCTGCACGCCCATGGGCACCGCACCGGCCAGGCCGGTGGGCACCGACAGGCCCGGCAGCCCCAGCAGCGGCAGCGCGAACTGGGACTCCTGCGCACGCAGCACGCGGGCCATCCCGGTGCAGCAAGCGGGATAGCGGACCGATCCGGCGATGTCGTTGCCGTGCGCGATGGCTCCCATGCCGGCGGCCACGGCGGACGACGCGCCACCGCTGGACCCGCCCGGCGTGTCGGTGCGGCCGATGATCACCGCGCCGGCGCGGCGCAGGTTGGCAGCGCCCGCACCGATGCCGACGTGGGCGTACATCTTCTTGATGCGCTCCGACCGACCGATCTGCCCGCAGACCATGCCGGAGGTGTGCATCAGCCGGGGCTCCTGATCTCGGGGCGGTCGCCTCCTCGGTCGTCAGGCTGCGACTCGACCCCGTCGGGGCGCAGCGCCAGCAGCGCGGCGCGCGCGCGGGCCAGGAAATCGGCCTTGGCCTCGCCGGGCAGCAGCTGCAGCGCCGGTCCGAAGTCGACGCTGCAGGCCAGCGGCACCGGCACCACGGCGCCCTTGGGCAGCACGCGGCGAAGGTTCTCGATCCACACCGGCACAAAGCGGACTTCAGGCCGCGCGCAGGCGAGGTGGTACAGGCCGCTCTTCAGCGGCAGCAGGGGCTCGTCGCCCGTGTTGCGCGTGCCTTCGGGGAACAGGATCAGCGAGTCGCCCTGCTGCAACGGCGCCGCCATCGCGGCCACGGGATCGCACGCGGAGCCTTGGCGATCACGATCGATGAGCAGGGCACGGAAGACCCGGCAGCCGATGTAGCGCCGCAGCGCCGACCCGCTCCAGTAGTCCGCCGCGGCGACAGGCCGCGTCGACCGGCGCAGCGGGCCCGGCAGTGCGGCCCAGACCAGCACGAAGTCGCCGTGGCTGGTGTGGTTGGCGAAGTACACCGTGGGGGCCGGGTTCGGCGCAGCGCCGCGCCACAGCGCACGCACGCCGGTGACGGCCCGCGCGAAGCCGACGATCGCCGCAGCGACGAGGCGGGGGTGCATCAACAGGCTCCCACGGCCAGCGCGGCGGTCGTCGCCAACGCCTGCACCGCCACCAAGGCCGCATGCTGAACGGCCAGCCGGCGCGCACCCTGCACACGGTCGGCCAGCGGACGCGGGTGGGTGGGCAAGCCGCGCAGGCCGAGCGCGTGCAGCGCATGGTCCAGTGTCTCCAGCCGCGCAGCCATCGGCGGTGCGGCTCGGGCCAGGTCGGTGAAGAGGCCGGCATCGAAGTGGATGCGCCAGGCCCACAGCCGTTCCAGCGGTGCCAGTGAGAGCACGGCACACCAGGCCAGCGTGGCCAGCGCGTTGACCACGTCGGACGCGGGCCCGCAGGCCGGCACGGCCAGGCCCGCGCGCCACCACATCGCGGCCGTGGCCACCACGGCCAGCGCCAACCCCAGCGGGGCGAGCGTGCCTGCGCAGGCGCGCAACAGCCGCGCGGTGGTCACACACAGCGCGGGGGCGGTCAGCAGCCGCGTGTCGTCGTTCACGGCCGTGTCGCCTGCCGCAACGCGGCCAGCCAGTCGGGACCCAGCACCGTCTGGGGGTGTACGCGGCGCAGCGACGCCAGGGCTTCTTCGGCATTGACAGCCCGCCCGGTGTTCGCCAACCAGCAGGCCAATGCGGCCACGCTGCGCGAGAAGCCCAGGGCACAGCCCACGACCACGGGGTCGCCCTGCCGCACAGCGCGGTCGATGGTGGCCGCGGCGCGGCGCAGCGCCGCGGGAGAGGCCGGCACCAGATCGAGCCAGGGCAGGCACAGGCAGCGCCCCGGCGAGGGTGCCTGCAGTTCAGCACACAGGCTCACCAGCACCGTGCGGCCGGCCGGCGGCGCTCGCCAGCGCGACAGGCTGCCCAGCGACACGCCGGGCAGCACTTCGCGGGCGGGCGGCAGACCACGGGTCCACGCCAGGCCGTTGAGCAGTGCACCGAGCCGATACGGTGCCAGCAGCCAGCGCGCCGACCAGGCCATGCGCCCCCGTGCGTCCATGCAGAAGCCGCGCGCACCGAAGCCGCGGTAGTTGAGGGCCACCAGCGCCAGCGACACCGCCGGCCACAGCAGCCACAGGCCGACGCCGCCCAGCAGGTGCGTCGCCCCCCCGGCCAGCGCGCTGCAGGCCAGGGCGCCGGCACCGTAGCGCCGGGCCAGCGTGCGCCGACGTGCATCGGCCGTCGGCCGCCACGCGCGCCACAGGGCGACACGCCGCTCCAGCGGCCAGGCCCACACGCAGGCCAGACCCAGCACCGCGCCGGCGGGGATGTCGATGAAGTGGTGCTGGTAGGTGGTGAGCACCGAGCCGCAGATGGCCAGCGCCCACGCATGCAACACGAAGCGCGCCACGCGGCCCTGCAGCAGGCGTCGGTACAGGTCCCACAGGATGACGACCAGCGTGATGTGCAGCGAAGGCGCCTGGTTGTAGGGCTGGTCGAAGCCGCGCAGCGCGGCGAACAGCCAGCCCGCAGCGCCGTCGGCCGGCGGCTGACCGAAGCTGAAGTTCAGCGGGAAGGCCATGAAGCAGGCCACGGCCACGCACTGCGCCGTCAACAGCCGTGCGGCGTGGCGGTCCAGCTCGTGCCGGTTGCGCGCCAGCAGCAGCGACAGGCCGTAGAAGATGTTGAGGCTCCAGTAAGGGAAGATCGTCCAGGCCAGGAACGGGATGTGGTGCTCCCAGGCGAACACGATGCTGGGGACGCTGTCACGTGCGGCAGCCAGGTGGTTGGCCAGGCCGTAGCTGGCATAGAAGAACGGTGCCAGCAGCGCCAGCCAGGCCAGCGCGCGCCGCCAGGGCCGGGGCGCTGCCGGTCTCACGCGGCCACCCGCACGGCCAGCGACACGGTGAAGATGCCCCAGCGATCGACACGCTGCGCCACCTTGCGGAAGCCTGCGGCGGCCACCAGCTGGTCCATCTCGGCCTGCGTGCGGCGGCGCATCACCCAGGCCTGGCCCTGGCGGTGGCTGGTCAGGGCGCGCGCGATGAGCTCCAGCTGCGGATGCCAGGGCTGTCCGGTATAGACGAGGTGGCCCCCGGGCGGGATGGCGTCGGCCAGGCCGGCCAGGCTGCGGGCGACCTGCTCGTTGTCCTCGAACAGCTCGTACAGGCCCGAGACCACGCCCACGCTGGGCCGCGGGTGGATCGCAGCCAGGCTGGCGCGGTCGAAGGCATCGGCCTGGTCGAAGCGCACGGTGTCTCCCAGCCCCCGCTGGCGCACGAGCGCGCGCCCGTCGCGCACGTTGATGTCGCTGTAGTCGCGCAGCACCACGGCCTGCGGGCGATGTTCACTGGCCTGCACGGCGTCGAGCACGTAGCGGCCGTGGCCGGCGGCGATGTCGGTGACGTGCAGCGGCAGCCCGGCCGCGGCCGTGCGGCGCAATGCGTCGGCCAGCAGTTCCTCCACATGCAGCTTGCGCTGGCGGATGCCACGCCAGCCGATCGATTCGAGGTACACACGGTCGATGGCGGCGCCGACGAGCGGCACACCCTGCGCCTGGTTGCGGTAGACGTAGTCGAGCGTGCTGCCCGAGTCGAAGCCTGTCTGGTGGCCCAGGCGGATGCCCTGCGACAGCAGGCCGCCGACCTTCAGCCCCGCGCGCGTGGCCGCCCAGTACAGGCCGCGCGGGGTCCACCAGGGCAGCGGGCGCGCCAGCGCCTGCGCTTCGCTGGCGGTGGCGCCGCTGCGGTGTGCCCGCGTCAGGTCGACCTCGGCCAGCGGCTGTGCAAAGCGCTCCAGCACGAAGCTGCGCACCTGGGCCACGGCGCCGGCGCGGTCGCGTTCGCCCAGCGTGTCATGGAAGAAGCCGGGCAGCACGGTGCAGGCCTTCACGGCGCTGCCCAGGCGATCGAAGAAGCGCTGCTGCGGCGCGCGGTGCACGACCCAGTCGCTGCCCGAGATCAGCAGCTGCAGCGGCTGCGTGATCGCCTGTGCGTCCTGCACCACGCGCTCGGCGGCTTCGTACAGCCCCAGCAGCACGCCCACCGCGATGGGGCGGCTGATCAGCGGGTCGCTGCGGTAGCTCTCGATGCGCGCCGGGTCGTGCGTCAGGAACTGCGGCTTGACGTAGCTGTTGACGACGAAGTGGCCGCGCAGCCTGTGCATCAGCGCCAGGCCGGCGCGCGCGAAGGGCACGTACAGCTTCACCTGGAACGCCGGCGAGGCCAGCGTGATGCCGCGCACGCGCGGTGCGTAGTCATGGGCCCAGGTGGCCACCAGCACGGCACCCACGCTCTGCGCCAGGATGTGCATGTCCTCGGGCGCCACGCCGTGCGCCGTGCCCAGGTGGTCGACGAAGGTCTGCACGTCGCGCACCGAGGTCGCGAAGCTCGGGCTGTAGCCGCGCTCGCCGGGCGAGCGGCCGTGACCGCGGGCGTCCCAGGCGTAGAAGTCGAAGTCGGGCAGGTCCAGCTCGTCGACGAGATGGGCCATGCGGCCGGAGTGTTCGTGTCCGCGGTGGAACATGACGACGGCGCCGCGCCGTTGCGCGGTGAGCGCGGGCCAGCGGCGGTAGAAGAGCTGCTGGCCGTCGTGCGTGCTGAAGAAGCCTTCCACCGGCCGGCGGCCGGCCGCAGGCGACGGTACGCCAAGCAGCGGCGCGGTGACGCGGCTAGGAAGGGTGGGGGTGTCGGCGTCTGCGCTGCGGAGCAAGGCGCCGGCGGTACGGGTGGCTGTGAGGTGCATGGCTATCTTTCCAGGGTTGATCGGGGGGCGTTCGACGGAGGTGGTGGAGCGAGACGCTCAGCGCGCCGATCCAAGGGGGCGCGCAGCGTCGGCCTCGGCCAGCGCGCGCTGCACGCGGCGCGCCACGGTCCAGGCGGTGAGTACGGCCAGCGCGGGCATCAGCCAAGCCGCGGCAGCGGGCAGCGGTGCGGTGCCGGCCCACAGCGCGATGGCGCCGACCGCGAAGGCGCGGTCGCTCTTGCCCATGGGACCGTCGTAGCGGCGGCTGGCACCGACCGTGGGCCCCAGGGCGCCAGCGAATTCACTCAGGCCGGCCAGCACGATGAAGGCCCCGACCCACAGCGCGCTGAACGGCGCCACCAGCGCCAGCGGCAGGTACAGCGCGGCATCGGCGATCACGTCGGTGAGTTCGTTCAACAGCGCCCCCAGCCGCGAGGCCTGTCCGAACTCGCGCGCCAGCATGCCGTCGACGGCGTTGAACGCCATGCGCAGCAGCATCCACAAGGGGATCAGCAGCAGCCCGGCCGGCGGCGCGCCGGCCGCGTACAGCCCCACCCCCAGCGCCACCGAGACGGCGCAGGCTGCCAGCGTCACCTGGTTGGCAGTGATGCCCGCTGCGTGCAGGAGGCCCACGGCCGGCCGCAGCAGGGCCTGGAAGCGGGGCTTGAGCAGGTAGATGGACATGACGTCGGCGGTGTGGTGTGCGGTGCCTGCACTGTGCAGGCCCCCGGTACCGAAGCCGTTTCAGGTCGCCCTGCAGCGGGTTTCAAATGTTGTGGCGCGGCTGCGGCTCGCTGCGGCGTTCAGCGCGGCATCGCGGCGGGTACCGCGCCGGCCACCACCCGTCCGGACAGGAGCTCGGCCTGCCAACGCGCCGCGGTCTCCAGCAGCTCGGGCAGCTCGCGTGCGTCGTCCAGCGCGGGCGGATGGAAGTAGTGGCGCTGTACCAGCAGGTACACGGCATCGCGCGCGCTGGGCAGGCGGTCGAGCCGGTCGGCCACCGCCTGTTCCAGCGGCTGCAGCGGCCACTGTTCATTCAGCGTGGCCCGCTGCAGGCCGCTGATCTGCCAGCGGCCCGCCGCCGGCTGCCAGTACAGCAGCGACAACGGCACTTCGGGCAGGCCACCGAGGGTCGGCCCGGGGTACTGACCGGGCTTCAGCAGGAGCGGCAGCCGCGGACGGCCGCGGCTGTCACGCTCGGCCGCGACCACGCCGCCGGGCAGCGGCACCGCCGCCAGCAGACGCAGCACACGCAGCGCCGCACGGTCGTCGTCGAGCCACGCGGCCACGCCGCTGCCGGGGGCAGCAACACCACGTTCAGCAGTTCCGGGTCGCGGGCATGTCCGCCCCAGTCGTTGTGCGGGTCGCGGCGGAAGGAAAAGACCAGCGGATTGCTCTCGTCGTGGCGCTCCAGTTGCCCGGCAGGGGCCAGCGTGTGATCGGCCCCCTCCAGGCCCCGGGCGAGCCAGCCGCGGGGCAGAGGCAGGCGGGCCAGGCCATGCAGGTCGGCAGGGGCCGCGGCTGCGAGGGGCGCCGCCAGGGCATCGCGGGCTTGGCTGGCGCCGGCGAAGAGCCAGAACGCCAGCACCAAGCCCCTCAACAAGCCACTCAGCGGACCCGACACGCACAGCGTGCACAGCGCGAGTGTGCGCAACACTTCAACCATCCCCGTTCTCACGGCGACAAGCGCTCGACACGCACGATGTGGCGCTGCACCGCGTCGCCGTCGCGCTGTTCCAGGTAGTGCACCCGCAGCAGCAGGCCTTCGCGCAGGTCCACGGCATGGGGCGCGTCGTTGTTGAAGTAGTTGGTGTCGACGTTGCGGGCATACGAGAAGCCCACCTCACCGATCCAGAAGCCCTGCCACCGCGTGTAGGCGTGGTCGGGGCCGGCGCGCCGCGTGCGCCATTCGGTGGGGTGCACCACCGGCCCTTCGACCCGGCGGATGCCGGGATGGTTGGCAATGTGCTGCTTCTCGACCTGCGCCGCCACCGACACCAGGGCCATCAGGACAGCCGCGACGCCGAACCAACCCCCGAGCACACCGATGCCGCGGCCCTGCCGGCGGTTCCACCCCCACACGGCGATCGCCACGGAGGCCAGGAGGGCAGCCAGCAAGGCGACGTTCTGCGGAGTGCGCGACATCGTCGCCGCGTCGTAGACGAGGAGGGTTTGCATGTCGGTGCTTCGCGAGGCAGGGGTGCAGTGGTCCGCACTGTGGAGGCCGCCGGTTGCACGCGTACTTCAAGGCTGCTTCAGCCGTCGCGTCTGCCCGGGCCGTGCCTGCAACGACTGAAACAAAGGAACGCCGACGGGACTGTCAGCCGGTCCGGGCCTGCCGGGGCGGAAAGACCAAGCCGACCACGGTGGCCTCGTCCAGCCCGGGCGGCTCGGACAGCAGGGCCGTCAGCCGGCCCGCTTCGGGATGCGCGCCCAGCCACCGGCCGAAGCGTGCACGGACGCTGCCGGACATCGGGCCTCGCTTGTCTCCCCGCTGCCGCACCAGTGCATCGGCCCAGGCCTGCACGCGCGCGGCGTCGTCCCAGCGACCCTGCCAGGCCGGCAGCCAGGCCAGCATGTCCGCCATCCACCACAGGCGACCGTCGGCGCGCATCATCACGACGGCCTCGTGCAGGGCCTGCTGCGCCGATGCGTCGCCGGCGAGCGTCACCCGCAGACCTGCCCATTGCGCCAGCACGTGCGCATCCTGGCGCAGCAGGCCGGCACGTCTGCGCTCCTCCACCACCCAACCGAGCAGGCTCACCGCCTCTTCGGTGCGTTCGTGCGCGCACAGCGCCTGTGCCAGGCCTTCGGCAGCGACCCAGCCGCTGTGCTCATCGCCGTGCGCCGCAGCGTTGGCCATGATCTGGCGGCAGCGGGCCTCGAACCCAGGCAAGTCCCCTTGGTCGCGGATCAGCAGCGCCTCCTGCCAGGCGCGGTGACGGCGCTGCAACGGGCCCCAGTCGGGAGCTTCCAGTTCACGCATGCGCTGCAGCAGTGCGGCGCGTTCGTCCGGCGGCCGCTGCAGTCGAAGAAGCAGGCCGCAGGCCATGGTGAGGGCCCTGGCTTCGCGCAGGGTGTCTCCGTCGGCCCTCAGCACCGGCAGGGCCTCCAGCACGGACTGCAAGGCCTGCGCAGGGGCCAGGAGCTGCCCCAGGGCGCCCATCATGCCGGCGGACAGTCCCAGCCCGGCCCGTTCGAGCGTCGACAGGCAGACGGCCGGCGAGGGGTCCTGCAGGAGCCGTTCGATGGCGGCGTGGTCGCGCAAGATCTCGGTGCGCCAGCCCCCGCGCACGCGGAAGTGGGTGCTGGCGACGAAGAGCCGCACCGCCTGATGCTGCAGCGACGGCTCGGCCAGGGCCAGGCGCAGGGCTGCACGCAAGTTGTCGATCTCGGGCTGCAACGCAGCCAGCCAGTGCGGCAGCGTGACCTGCAGATGGTCGCGGTCGGCCTGTTCGAACAGCAGGGTCAGGTGCCGCACCAGCCGCGCCAGCGCATCGCGGTGGCCCCCTCGCGCATGCAGGCCTTCGGCCGCATGGGCCCGCACGCTGTCGTACAGGCGCCAGCGCGGCACCGCACCGACCCGGCCCTGCACCAGCAGCGAGCGCTCGCGCAAGGTGTCCAGGGTGTCCAGCGCCGATCCGGGACAGGCGGGGTCTTCCCCCACCACGGCCAGCGCCGTTTCCAGCGTGAAGCTGCCGGCCAGCACCGTCAGCGACTGCAGTGCACGCAGCTCGTGCGGCTTCAGCAGCCCGCAGGTCCAGGACAGCGCGGCGCGCAGCGTGCGATGGCGGTCGACGGCATCGGTCCGGCCGCGCGTCAGCAAGGTCAGCTGCTCACCCAGGCGCGCCCGCACGCCGGCCCAGCCCAGCAAGGGGACACGGGCGGCGGCCAGTTCCAGCGCCAGCGGCAGGCCGTCCAGCGCATGGCAGATCGCCACCGCGTCGGCGCGGTCGCTGCCTTCGCAGGACAGGTCCGGCTGCTGCTGTCGGGCCCGCTCCAGCAGCAGCTGCAGGGCGGCGCTGTGCGGGATGCCGCCACCCTCTTCGGCCGGCAGTGCCAGCGGTGCCACCGGCAGCACCACCTCGCCGGCCACCCGCAGAGGCACCTGGCTCGTGACCAGCAGCTGCACCTGCGGCGCCTCGGCCAGCAGGGTCGCCGCAAGATCGGCAACCGCTGGCAGCAGGTGTTCGGCGTTGTCGACCACCAGCCTCAGCCGCTGCGTGGCGACGGCACGGGCCAGCGCCGCGGCGCTGGCCTCGGCGCCGCCGGGAAGGCCCAGCGTGTGCGCCAGCGTGGCCAGCAGCGGGCCGGCGTCGGCCAGGGCGTCCAGGCGCAGCAGCCAGACGCCGTCGGGCGGAGCTGCGTGGGCGGCGGCGGCCAGCGCCAGCCGCGTCTTGCCGACCCCGCCCGGGCCGTGGAGCGTGATCAGGCGGTGCGCAGCCAGCGCGTGGTGCACTGCAGCGACGTCGGCCTGGCGGCCGACCAGCCCGCCCTGCGGCGCGGGCAGGTTGCCCTTGGGCGGGCCCCCGGCGGTGGGTGCTGGCAGCGAGGTCGACGCCTCTGGCCCGCCAGGCAGCGGTGTCGCCACGCCGATGTAGCGGTAGCCGCGCCGCGCCACGGTTTCCACGTGCCGTGGTGCCCGCGGATCGTCGCGCAAGGCAGCGCGAACCGCATTGATGGCCACCTTCAGCGCCGAGTCGCTGACGCTGCGGTGGCCCCACACGGCGTCCAGCAGTTCGTCCTTGGTCACCAGCCGCCCGCCGCTGAACGCCAGGTGCGCGAGCACCGCGAAGTACCGGGGCGGCAACGGCACCGGGATGCCATCGCGCGTCAGCCGCTGCGCCGCGCTGTCCAGCACGCAATCGCCCAACAAGGTGCGGGTCGCCGCGGCCGGGGTTGGCGCAGGGGGCAATGTCGTCATCGGCGCCCACTGTATCGCTCGGGTCATCCCCCCAATCGCGGGGGGCTCGGGCGGGGCCAACCGAACCCGAACCGTTTGCTAACGACACGGTCCACGCCGCTGTCGATACTGCGTCCCGTGTTGAACCTGCAAGCGCCCCACCGCCCGGCTCCCGTCATGGTCAGCTTCGAACCGGCCGGAGCCCCGGCCGCCCCGCGCGTGCTGGTGGTGGACGACGAACCCGAGATCGCTGCGCTCATCGTCGACCTGCTGGGCGCCGCCGGGTATGCGGCCACGTCGGCCCTGAGCGGCGCGGCAGCGCTTCAGCACCTGCGCGACGACGCCTGGGACGCCATCGTCTGCGACCTGCGCATGCCCGGCCTCGACGGCCCCGGCCTGTGGCGCGAAGTCCGCAGCGTCTCGCCCGACCTGGCGCGCCGCATGCTGTTCGTGACGGGCGACACGCTGAGCCGCGGCGCACAGGACTTCCTCGACAGTTCTGGCTGCCCTCGGCTGGACAAGCCCTTCCGGCGACAGGACCTGCTGCAGCAACTGCGCGACCTGCTGTCCTGAGGCGGTGCAGCGCTGCCGCGCCGTGTCCGCCCGGACTGCCGAAACATTTGAGACAAACCGCCGGGGCGACTGAAACGCCGCTCCAACGTGCACGCCGCACAGTGCAGGCCTCGCCCCGCACCTGCACACAGCCCCAAGAGCATGAACACCGCCGCCCTGCTGCCGCCTGCCACCGACGGCCGATATGATGCGGCCGCCCTCGGTGCCAACCCGGCCCGCCTGGAGCCGACCATGAACACTCCCGAGACGCCCACACTGCTGGTGGTGGACGACGAACCCGAGCTGCGCGGCCTGCTGGCCGAGTACTTCGGCCGCCACGGCTTTCACGTGCGCTGCGCGGAACACGCGCTGCAGGCCCGCGAGCTGGTGGCCCAGGGCGCTCCGCAGGTCGCCATCCTGGACGTCAACATGCCCGGCGAAACCGGTCTTTCGCTGGCGCGATGGATGCGCGACACCCAGCCGGGCATCGGCCTGCTGATGCTGACGACCGCCAGCGAGTCGGTCGACCGCATCGTCGGGCTGGAACTGGGTGCCGACGACTACGTGCCCAAGCCTTTCGACCTGCGGGAACTGCTGGCGCGAGTGCGAGCCGTGCACCGGCGCGTGCAGTCGCCGCGCGCGGCCTCCTCCCCTGCCGCCGCCACCGGCGCGGCCCCGGCCACGGCGGCGACCCCGACACGTCGCGTGCCCTTTGGTCACTGCGTGCTGGACACCGACCAACGCAAGCTCTTCGCCGAGGACGGCAGCGAGATCGACATCACGGCCGCCGAGTTCGACCTGCTCTCCCTGTTCGCCAGCCACCCGAACCGGCCGCTGAACCGGGACCAGATCATGGAGCAGGCACACAACCGCGGCTGGGACGTGTTCGACCGCAGCATCGACCTGCGCGTGATGCGCCTGCGCCGCAAGATCGAACGCAACCCCGACAAGCCGGAAGTCATCAAGACCGTGCGCAACGTCGGCTACGTCTTCGCCACGCGCACCTGATGCAGCCGGTGCCCACGATGGTGGGCGGACCCGACGAGGTGTCGGGTCGCCTGCTGCTGCGACGCTCGCGGCAGATGCTGTGGCTGACCCTGGTGCCGCTGCTGGCACTGGTACTGCTGCTGGCCGCCTGGCAGATGCACGGCCAATGGCGGCGGGTCCTGGACACCGCCAAGAGCGAGACCCTGACGCAACGCTTCGCCTTCGAAGGCATCGCCCGGGACGCCGTTCACCACGTGTCCGACCTCCAGCGCTGGATGCAGCAGGAGTTCCTCGGCGTCGACGGTCGCCCCAACCCCGCCATCACAGAAGCCCTGCAGCCGCGTCGTTCGCGAGACGGCACGCGCGACGGCCACACTCTGGACGCCTTGCCCGAGCTCGTACGGTCGGGCATGGGCCAGCTGATGTGGCCGGGCCACGAAGCGCCCCCTGCGGCCGTGCTGCACCGTGCACAGGCCCTCTCGTCGGTGATAGAGATCGCCCACCAGCGCAACCCGCATTTCGTGTGGTCCTACTTCTTCGGCTGGCCCGACCGGCACCTGATGCTGTACCCCTGGGTGCCCAGCACGGCGATGGTGGAAGACCAGGGCGCCCCGAGCCTGGGCCACGCCGCCGACGCCTGGTATGGCTATGAGCTCGTCAAGCGTTCGCTGCCCCCGGCCAACCCCGGGCGCGATCACTACTGGACAGCACCCTACATCGACGCCGGCGGCAAGGGCCTGCTGGTCACGCGGGCCGCGCCGGTGGTGGTGGCCGACGAGGTGCGCGGCGTGGTGGGGACCGACCTGCGGCTGGACACGCTGGAGGCGCTGCTCGCACGCCTGCCCGGGGCACCGTGGCAGGCCTGGGTGGTGGACCACGCCGGCAACGTGCTGGCTGACCGGCAGGACCCGGTGGCCAGCACGTCCGCTGCGCCGACCTCGCCCCGCTCGGCCGCCACGACGCCTCCGCCGGTGCCGCTGATGGCGCAGCGCCTGCCGGCGGACATCTCCCCGGCGCTGCTGGCCCGTTCCGCCGGGCTCCAGGGACAGGCCATCGTCGCCGGCGCCTTGCATCTGATCGCGGTGGACCTCGTCGAGGCGCCGTGGACGCTGGTGCTGGCGGCCCCTCGCAGCGACCTCATCCGCGCCACGCTGCCGGGCGTGCTGCCGTATTCGCTGATCATGCTCGGGCTGCTGGGCGTCTGGCTGGCCGGCGCCATCCTGTTGCGCGTGCGCGTGGTGACGCCGCTGGTCAGCATCTTCAGCTACCTGCAGGGGCTGTCGGCCGATGCCAACACGCCCGAGCCGAGCCTGGGGCAACGCTGGCAGCCCTGGGTCGGCATGGTGAAGCGCACCTTCACCTCCATGCGCAGTGCGACCCAGGCCGAGCAGCGTGCCGAAGCCCTGAAGTCGGCCATCGTGGACCACGCCCAGAGCGCCGTGGTGGTGGCCGACGCCCACGACAGCATCGTCGAGTTCAACCCGGCCGCACAGGCGCTGTTCGGCTACTCGCGGCAGCAGGCGCTGGGGCAATCCGTGCAGGCGCTGCTGGTACCGCCGCGGCTGCGCGACCTGTATGCCGCGGGCACCCGGCGCATGCTCGACGGCGACCCCGACGGCCTGCTCGGCCGTCCGCTGGAGCGCATCGCGCAGCGCGCCGACGGCAGCGAGTTCCCCGTCGAAGCGGTGTTGTGGATCACGCGGGTCGAAGATGCGGCCTACACCACCGCGTCGATGCGCGACCTGAGTGCCGTGCGCGCCACCGCCCTGGTCATCGAACGCCAGCGCGATGCACTGCGCCAGAGCGAGAAGCTCACCGCCATGGGCAGCCTGCTGGCCGGCGTGGCACACGAGCTGAACAACCCGCTGGCCATCGTGATGGGCCGTGCCAGCCTGCTGGAGGACAAGACCGAAGGCACGCCGCTGCACGCCGACGCCCAGCGCATCCGCGCGGCTGCCGAGCGCTGCGGGCGCATCGTGCGGACATTCCTGAACATGGCACGCAGCCGGCCCGCCCAACGCGGCGCCGTGCAGCTCAACGACCTGGTGCAGGCCGCCGCCGACATGCTGGGCTACACGTTGCGCAGCCACGGCATCCAGGTCGACCTGCGGCTGGCGCCCGAGCTGCCCGAAGTGCAGGCCGACGGCGACCAGATCGGGCAGGTGGTGCTGAACCTGATCGTCAACGCGCAGCAGGCGCTGTCGATCCACGACGGCCTGCGGCGCATCACCGTGCGCAGCGGGCTGGACGACGAGGCCGGCAGCGGCCCGGCGGTGTGGGTCAGCGTGGCCGACAGCGGGCAGGGCGTGCCCGCCGCGCTGCGCGACCAGATCTTCGAACCCTTCTTCACCACCAAGCCCGAGGGCATGGGCACCGGCCTGGGCCTGTCGGTGTCGCGCTCCATCGTGCGCGAGCACGGCGGCGATCTCACGCTGCTGCAGACGCCGCCCGGGGAGGGCGCGTTGTTCCACATGAGCCTGCCCCTGCGTGCGGCGCCGATCGACAGCGCACCCGCGCCCGACGCCAGCCTGCCAGCCGCACTGGCCAGCGGCCGCGTGCTGGTGGTCGACGACGAACCCGGGATCACCGACCTGATGCGCAGCTTCCTCGAAGCCGCGGGCTACGAGGTGGCGACCGCCGACACCGGCGCAGTGGCGCTGGAGCTGCTGGAGGCCGCGCGCTTCGACGCCATCGCCAGCGACCTGCGCATGCCCGACATCGACGGCGCGGCGCTCTGGCGTGCCGTGCGCGAGCGCCACCCTGCGCTGGCGCGGCGCATGCTGTTCGTCACCGGCGACACGCTGTCCGAGGGCGCGCGGCAATTCCTGGCGGAGACCGGCTGCCTGCACCTGGCCAAGCCGTTCACGCGGGCGGACCTGCTGGAGCGCATCGCCCGCACGCTGGACACCGAGGACCCCGCCGCGGATGCCCGCCCGCCACGGCCGCGAATCCCGCCCGAAGCACCCCACCCCGCAGACCCCTCATGAGCGACAACGCTGCATCCCCCGGGCCTGCGCCCGGGCCGACACCCCTGCCGGCGCTGGACCCCGCCCTGCTGCAGCTGCTGCTGGCCAAGGTGCCGGCGCGCGTGGTGCTGATCGATCGCGAGCACCGCTACGCCTACGCCAACGAGGCCGCCCTCGACTTCCTGGGCCTGCAGGCGCAGCAGATGATCGGACTCACCGTGCAGCAGGTCCGCGGCGAACGTGTCTTCAACAACTACCTTCAGGTGGCGGACAGACTCTTTGCCGGCGAACCCGTCCATTGGGAAGGATGGACCGACTACCCCGGTCGCGGTCGACGCTACACCGAAGAGACCCTGCTGCCCTACACCCTGCCCGACGGCAGCACGTCGCTCGCCATCGGCTATGCGCGCGATCTGACCGACCTGAAGATGCAGGAACAGCAGCTGGTGGACCAGGTCCAGCAGCTGCAGCGGGCCGAGCAGGTGAAGGCGGCCATCGTGGACAACGCGCTGTCGGCCATCATCACCACCGACGCGCGGGGCGCCATCGTCGAGTGGAACGGCACCGCCGAGTCCATGTTCGGCCTGACGCGCGAGCAGGCGCTGGGCCGCGAGGTCGGCGAGGTCATGATCCCGCCGAGACACCAGGCGGGACACCACGCCGGCATTGACCGCATGGCGCGGGGCGTGAAGCCGCGGCTCATGGGTCAGCGGCTGCAGATGCACGCCGTGCGCCACAACGGCGACGAGTTCCCCATCGAGATGGTGCTGTGGCAGACGGATGCCGGCGGCCAGACCTACTACACCGCGTCCATCAACGACGTGAGCGAGCGGGTGCGCGCCGCCGAGGTCATCGCCCGCCAGCGCGACGCGCTGCGCCAGAGCGAGAAGCTCACCGCCATGGGCAGCCTGCTGGCCGGCGTGGCGCACGAACTGAACAACCCGCTGGCCATCGTGATGGGTCGCGCCAGCCTGCTGGAAGAGAAGACCGCCGGCACGGCGCTGCATGCGGACGCTGTACGCATCCATGACGCCGCCGACCGGTGTGGCCGCATCGTGCGCACCTTCCTCAACATGGCGCGCCAGCGACCCGAGGAGCGCAGCGCCGTGCAGATCAACGACCTGGTGCGCGGCGCCGCAGACCTGCTGCAGTACAGCCTGCGCGCCGACGGGGTGGTGCTCACGCTGGCGCTCGCCGAGCCGCTGCCCACGGTGCACGCCGACGCCGACCGCCTCGGCCAGGTGGTGCTGAACCTGATCGTCAACGCCCAGCAGGCGCTGGCCGGCGCGACCGCGCCACGGGAGATTCGCGTCGCCACGGGCCTGCAGGCGGTGTCGCCGGGGCTGCCCGCGCAGCGGCTGTGGCTGAGCGTGGCCGACAACGGCCCCGGTGTGCCGGACGACGTTCGCGAGCGCATCTTCGACCCTTACTTCACCACCAAGGGCGACGACGTCGGGGCAGGCACCGGGCTGGGCCTGCCCGTGTCGCGCTCGGTGGCACGCGACCATGGCGGCGACCTGGTGCTGGAAGACACGCCGGTGGGCGCCTGCTTCTGCCTGCAGCTGCCGCTGCAGACCGTGGTCGACGCGGTCGACACACCACGGCCCCCCGCCGCCCAGGCGCCCCCGGTCCAGGCCAAGCGCGTGCTGGTGGTGGACGACGAAGCCGAACTGGTGGACCTCATGCGCGCCTTGCTGGAAGACGCCGGCTACGAGGTGGCGACAGCCGAGTCAGGTGCGGTGGCGCTGGAATTGCTGGACGCAGCACGGTTCGACGCCATCGTCAGCGACCTGCGCATGTCCGACATCGACGGCGCAGCGCTGTGGCGAGAGGTGAAGACGCGGCACCCGCACCTCGCCCAGCGCATGCTGTTCGTCACCGGCGACACCCTGGGCGCGGGAACGCGGCGCTTCCTGGCCGATGCCGGGTGCGCGAGCCTGGACAAGCCCTTTGCCAGGCAGGACCTGCTGTCGCGGGTCGCGGCGCTGGTATCGACCTGACGCGGCCGCGCGGGCAGCGCGCGGCCTGGAACCTAGCGGACGGGGCGCGCGGGCGCAGTCGCCACCACCGCCGGTGTGCCGGCGTTCTGGGTGGCCCGAAAGCGCTCGCCGCGCTGCACCGATTCCTGGCACAGCGCGGCCAGCATCGCCAGCAAAGCGGCAGCACACGACACGCTGCCCAACACCAGCGCGCGTTCGATGCGCGCCCGCTGCCGGGCTGATGGCCGCACCCGCCAGAACGACGGCGACAAGGCGGCAAGGCGGTGGCTGGGGTCGGTCGTGGCAGACATGTCGGGTTCCGTGAGTTGCTGATGGGTGTCGGGCGGACGGCAGCAGTCTCGACCGGGGGCGTTGCGCCGCCGTTTCGAAGAGCGCCAGCGCGTGTATCAGTTGTTCGACCGCCTGCCCGCTCCGCCCGCCCCCGGCAACAAACGAATCCTGCACAGGCGCTGCCTGCAATGGCCATGCAACAGCCCCTTCGCACACTGCCCAGCATCGTCAATTTCCGTTGGAGACGTCCCATGACCACCCGCCGCCAGACACTCTTCCTGCTGCCCGCTGCAGTCTGCGCACCGCAAGCCTTCGCCTTCGACCTGGCACGCGCCGTGGGCGCCGCACAAGGCGCCGCCAGCGCCCTGCGCCTGAGCGACGACGACCTGCGCGCCCAGGGCCGGCGCATCGCCGAGCAGATGGACGCCCGCGCGGCGATCGCGCCGGAGAAGAGCCCGCAGGCACGCCGCCTGGCCGAATTGACCGCCAACTGCCGCGAGGACGCGGGCCTGAGCTTGAACTACAGGGTCTACATGACCCGCGAAGTGAACGCCTTTGCCCTGCCCGATGGATCCATCCGCCTCTACAGCGGCCTGATGGACCTGATGACCGACGACGAGATCCGCTACGTCATCGGCCACGAGATCGGTCACGTGCAAGCCGGGCACGCGCGCAAGCGGATGCAGCTGGCGCTGGGCTCGGGCGCTGCGAGGGAGGCGCTGGCCGCAGGCGGCGGCCGCAGCGCCGCGCTGGCCGAGTCGGAACTCGGTGATCTGTTCGTCAAGGTGGTCCGCGCCCAGCACTCCCAAGGCAACGAGAACGAGGCCGACGACTTCGCGATGCGCTTCCTGTCGCAGCGCGGCCACGACCGCAAGGCCGCCGTGACAGCGCTGGAGAAGCTGGACGCCTTGAGCGGCGGCGGCGCGGCCTCTGCGCAGTGGCTCAGCACGCACCCGGCTCCGCGCGACCGCGCCGATCGCATGCGCCGCCAGGCCGTGGCCTGAATCCGGCGCACACCCGGCGCCACCAGGTCCACCTCGCCATCCCGCGAGTTGTCCATCACGTCGACGACAGCGGTGATCGACCGCTGAACGAGGGTCCCGCCATGCTCAAGCTTCTTTACGCATCCTTCGTGACCCTCAACGTGGCCGCAGTGCTGTTCTTCCTCGTGCTGGGTCTGGCCGCTGCCGGCCCGTCGAGGACCAGCCCGGTGTCGGTGGTGGTGTGGATGGTCGGCCTGCCGGCGCTGCCACTGGCGCTGTCGCTGTGGCTGTTCCTGCGGGGCACGTCGCCGATGTCGCGCGGCGTCGGCTTCGCCCTGGCGGCCGCACCGCTGGTCATCGTGCTGGTCAGCCAGGCCCTCAACGACGCCCGCGTCGCGGCCAGCACCAACGAGCAGGGCGACATGACCTTCTTCAGCCCCGGACCCCAGCGCGAGCTGGCCGAAGCCATCCGGCGCAACGATGCCGCAGCGGTCGCCGCCGCGCTGCAGCAAGCCCCGCGAAAGGCCGACGCCAATGCCACCGGCACGATGGGCATGACCCCGCTGGTGCTGGCGTTGCGGCAACTGCGCAAGACACCACAGCAGCACGCGGTGCTGGAACTGTTGTTGCAGGCGGGCGCCCGACCCGACCAGGCTGTCGGCTACGAACAGCCGCTGGAAATGGCCTTGCAGGTCGCCGCCCGGACCGGCCCGCGCCCCGCGACACTGCTGCTGACCGCGGGCGCCGATCCGAACCTGAAGACTCCCTCGGGGCGCCCGGCGTTCTTTGCCGCGTCAGGCCACGACACCGACCCGCAGCTTCTGCAGCTGCTGCTGCGGCACGGCGCCGATCTGCGCGCCACGGCCACGAACGGCGAGACGGTGCTGCTGTCGACGGCCACGGCGAGCAACTGGAGGGCCGCGCGGCTGCTGCTGGCGCTGGGCGCCGAACCGACGCTGGGCCGCACGTCGGCGGGCCAGAGCTTCGCGCAAGTCGTGGAGCACGCCTGGCGCCAGCGCGAAGCCCGCGGCACCGCGCTGCCGCACGACGAAGGGCTCGAAGCCGTGAGAGAGCTGTTGCGGCACCGTTAGCGCCGGGGCAGGCGCGGCCCGGGTTCGACCGCGCCGGCCCGGAGGCCGGTCAGGGCCTGAACAGCGGAAAGGGCGTGGTCCAGGCGCGTCTCGGGTCAGAGACCTGGCCCTTCAGTCCGCCCAGCGCCAGGCCCAGCTTGTCGCTTCCGGCCCCTGGCATCAGGGCTTCACGGAACGCGTCGCGGTCGGACCACTGCTCGACCATGCGGCGCAGGTCCTGCGCGAAGCGGCTCTGCGGGTCCAGGCCGTGCAGCAGCCCCGCGAGATCGTCACGGTGCCTGGCCAGCTTGCCCGCCGCCTTGTCGGCCAGCGCGGCCACCTGTTCGGACGTGATGCGCCGGGCGCGGCGCTGGTTGTCGAAATCCCAGTAGACATCGCCCATCTCCCAGACCAGGGCGCCGGCCTGGCGCAAGGGCTCCGCGGCGTGGCCTGGCGCGATGCACAGGCCGGCGCACAGACTGAACAAACCAAGAACGCAGTGGCGACGAAGGTTCATGACGGCTCCAGGGATCACACAGCAGGATCCAGCAGTGTCTGCAGGGCGGGTTGCAGGCGCGCTGCAGCGCCGCAGGGGGCGGTGTTTCCTTGGTTCCCGCGAGGCGGCCGAACAAGGCCACGCGCCGCGACAACTGAAACCGCCGAACGGCCACGGAGACGCCGCACTGAAACGGCAGACCGCCATCCTGGAGGCCGTCATCAACCCACCCTCAGGACCCCCATGACAGCACCGACCCACACACCCTACGCCGACGCGGCCAGCAACCGGCTCTACAGCATGCTGTTCTGCGACGACCTGCAGGCCTTCGCGCCCGACCGCGGCCAGACCCTTGCGGCCTGGCAAGCCGCGCTGTTTGCACAGCGCCCCGCCGCCCAGGCCGTGCGCGACCTGGCCCACGATGCGCAGCAGGCGTCTCGTGTGCGCCTGCTGGCCCTGCACTGGCTTCGCAGCAATGGCCAGCCCGTGGTGCCCCGGCAGCTGATGGGCGTGGTCCTGGAAGTGCCGGTGAACGGCGGCCTGGACGTGCTGGCCGTCTACGGGGACGGCAGCGTGCGCTACCTGAACCACGCCGCGCCGCCGATCTTCATCGAGGGGCCGCTGGCCACGCTGCAGCCGACGGTGACGCGGGTGCTGCGCGCGTCGCAGCACATCGTCGACCACATCGGGCCGTGGCAGGGCGCGCGGCTGTCCGCGCCGCGTGTCAACGTGCGGCTGAGCTTCCTGGTCTCCGACGGCCTGTACTTCGGCGAAGGCCCGATGGCGACGCTGAGCAAGGACGCGATGGCGGGCCCGCTGCTGCAAGCCGGCGGCGAACTGCTGGCGCAGTTGACCGAACTGGCCTGCGCCTGAGGAGCACCGACATGAACATCAAGCAGGCACACACCCGCCGGGCCGTCGCGGCCTTCGCGATGGTCGTCACCGCGTGGTCCGGCGCCATGACCATGGCACCGGCCCGCGCCGCGGAGCCGCCACGGGCCGTCGAGCAACTGCTGAGCACGGCGCAGCAGGACAAGCGCGGCGTCACGCTCTACGTGGGAGGACAGGTCATTGCCGGTGCGGTATTGCGCATCGAGGCCGGCCAGTGGGTGGAACTGCGGAACCAGCAGTTCGGCCGCATCGTCGTCCGCCTGGACCGCGTGGACGCAGCCGCCGTGAACTGAAGCGGCCCGCGATGGCAGGCCGACGGCGTGCCCGTCAGGGCGCGCCCGACGGCAGCTGCACACCCTGCCGGTACCGAGCCCGCGCGTCATGTGCGTCGTGCTGCAGGGTGACGTCCTCCTCGACGGCAAAGCTGGTCGCCTCGACACCGGCCACCGGCTGGCCGGCCCACCACACCCGCGCACCGTCACGCGCATAGCCGCGGCCCAGCACCTGCGTGCCGGCTGGCGTGGCACCCTGCAGTGGCTGCACGCGGGGCGGCATGAGACCGTTGCCATCGCTGCGGGGCATCTCGGGCACCGCGTGGTAGACCCGCTGGCGGTCGCGCGCATAGCGGCCATCACGTGGGTCGATCAGCGCGAAGCTGGCGCCATCGCTGCCGGCGATTTCCCTGCGTTCGAAGTAGGCCCGCTGGGCGTCGCGCGTGAAGCCCTGGCCCAGCACCTCGAAGCTGGCAGGATGACGCACCTTGAAGGCGCGGTCTTCGTGGAAGGCACTGCCCTTGTCGCGGCCATAGCCGTCCCTCAGGCTCTGGTAGCTGGCCGGGTCGGCCCCGACGATGACGGTGATGCGCAGGTGCTGAACCAGCCAGTATTCCTGGCCCTTGCGGTAGGTGTCGGCCCACCAGACACGACGCTTGTCGCGCGCGACGTTCTCCGACAGGGCATCGAAGCTGGCACCGTCGCTGTCGGTGACCTCGGCATGCCGGTAGTAACCGCGCAGCTTGTCGCGGGCGAAGTGGCGGCCCAGCGGCTGGAAGCTGGCGGGGTCGGCGACCTCCATCAGCCGGCCTTCGAAGTGCCAGCGGCCCGACTTCAGCACGTAGGTGCCACCGTTGTCGCAGCCGGTCAGCACGCACGCAGCCCCCAGCACAGACAGGCCGGCCCAGCGCAGCAGGCGCCACAAGGGCGGGCGGCTGGCGTGCCCTGTCTCCTGTCCACCCTGCGCGCTCACGGCGTCCAGGCGTAGCGCACGACGTGGAAGAACACGGGCGCGGCGAAGACCACGGAGTCCAGCCTGTCCAGCATGCCGCCGTGGCCTTCGATCAGCCGGCCCCAGTCCTTGACCCCGCGGTCGCGCTTGATGGCCGACATCACCAGCCCGCCGAGAAAGCCCATCAGGCAGAGCAGGAAGGACAGGCCGGCGGCCTGCAGCGCGTCGAAGGGCGTGATGGGGTGGAGCAGTGCGCCCAACAGCGTGGCACTGGCGATGCCGCCGACCAGGCCTTCCCAGGTCTTGGACGGCGACAGCAGGGGCGCCACCAGGTGGCGGCCGAACAGCTTGCCCCACACGTACTGCAGCACGTCGCTGCCCTGCACGACGATCACCAGGAACGCGATCAGCAGCAGGTTGCGGCCTTCGAAGCCGGGGATCGGCAGCATCACCAAAGCCGGCACATGGCTGATGCAGAAGACACTGACCATCAGGCCCCACTGCACCTTCGACGTCCGTTCGAGGAAGCGCTGCGTGTCGCCGCCCAGCGCCGCCAGGATGGGCAGCAGCAGGAAGGCGTAGACGGGGATGAAGACGGCGAACAGACCGTACCAGCCGCTCCAGACCAGCGCGTACTGCAGCGGCAGCACGATGTAGAACGAGGCCGCGACGGCGGGGTGGTCGGCGCGCCGCGTGTCCAGCAACGAGACGAACTCACGCAGAGAGAAGAAGCTGATGATGGCGAACAGCAGCACCATGCCATGCAACCCGACGGCGAAGGCCGCGCCGATGGTGCCGACCATCACCCACCAGGCATTGACACGCGCATTGAGATTGTCGATGACCGCATGCGGCTGCCCGCGGGCCACTGCGCGCTTCAGCGTGGCGCCGACGACACTGGCGAACAGGAGCACGGCAGCCAGGCCTCCGAACAGCGCCACCGAGGTCTGGGCATAGGAACTGAATTCGATGGGCATCGCGGGCCTCCGGTGTGCTTGATGCAGATGTCAGGCAGTCTGCGCACGAGCGGTATCAAGGGCACATCAGTCAGGGGCGACAGCCGTTTCCTTTGTTTCAGCGCGACGTGGCCGCCGGGGAGCGCGGACCCCGCCTGCCCTGCGTGGGCATGCCTGCGGGTGCATCGGCAACGGGGCTGAAACCCACACGGATCGACGCGCAGAACCGGGGCCGGGGCCGCTATCCTCGGCACACGATGAAGGGCTGTCGGACGTCCTGGTTGCTTCTGTGCTGGCTGGCATGCGCTCCGCTCCCGATGGAGGCCAAGGACCTCCCGCCACCTGACTGGTCAAACTCCACCCTCGACTGTCCTGCGCAGGTGCGGGAGCGGGACATCTTCGTGTGCACCCTCGGGCTCAGGCACCGCGAAACGGACCGGATCGGGGGCCCGGCAGATGCCGAGTGGACAGCCACGCTGCCTGAAAAAGCGCTGTTCGCGGATGCCGACAGCGACGGTGGTGCCCGCTTCGATCCGGAGCGGCGGGCCGTTCAGGGCATGGTGTCGGTGGCACCCGGCAGTGTGAAGGCCGCGCGCCTGCGGCTGATCGCTGCTCCCGGCACCGGGGGGTCGCGCCTGACCGTCAGGGTGGCCATCGCGGGCGCCGAGCCGGTCTACCTCGCCGCCAGCACCGAGGTGCAGCCGCGACGACGCGAAGGAGAGGTGGTCACGGCTGGCTCGGTGCTCGTGACGTCGGCCGGGCTGTGGGTGCTGGGCTTCCTCTTGACCGGGCCGGTCTTCGTTGGCGGCTGTGCCCTTCTGGGCGGCAGACGCGCGGGCGTATTGGGCCTGGCCATCGCAGCCTGGTTCGCAACAGGTTTTCTGCTGTTCTTCGCGGCCATGGCGCGCGAGGACTATCGGTTGCTGGTCGACTACAGAGAGGCCGCCTGCGTGGTCACGGACACCGGCCTGCACACCCGTGTCAGTGGGCGAGGGCGGCATGCCGCCAACATCTCCGAACCCTTCGTGGCCGTTCGTTTCGAGGTGGCGGGGCGCTCCCTGTGGGGCAGCGGCTTCGACTCGGGCTCGCACCTGCGCCGTGGTGGTTCGACCTGGCCCGGGGACGACCCGGGGTCCTTCGGCCCGGGCGCCGCGCTGCCGTGCTGGTACGACCCCGACGACCCTGCGCGGGCCATCGTGGTGCGCGGACCGGGCGGCGCCTACTTGTTCGCGCTGTTGCCGCTGGGATTGCTGCTGTTGGTCGCACGCCCCCTCTGGCGCGCCGTGAGGAGCCACCGCCGGGCTTGACGAGGTCTGCCGATGGGCCCTGAGCGGATGTGATGTGAAGCCGAGGCTGGTCGGCGTGCGCCCGGAAGAACATGGAAGGTGTCGCCGAACGCACCCACCGACGTTCTCAGGAGATCTGAGCGCAACAGCAGCACCCGGACGGGCAGCTACCATGACCACCTGAAGCAGGCAGCCCTGACCGGCCCAGCCTCGTGCTCCAGCAGAATCCCACAGCACCGCACACACCCATGAAGATGACCTTCCGTTCGCGCACCCCGCAAGCCCTGCTCTGCACCTCGGTCCTGGCCCTGGCCGGCTGCGCCAGCCCGCCGGCGGCACCGCCCGAGGCGCCGCCCCAGGCCCAGGCCTGCCCCGAGGGCGTGCCCGCAGGCGCCCGTTGCCTGCGCGGCCAGGACTCGGCGTCGTCGCACTACCTCATCGTGATGCCTGCGCAATGGAGCGGCGTGCTGGTGGTGCACGCCCACGGCGGGCCGACCCTGGGGCCGCCGTCGACGGCGCGCGCCGACGAGGACATCAAGCGCTGGGCGATCACCGTGCGCGAAGGCCATGCCTGGGCCGGGTCGGTGTTCCGCCAGGGCGGCTTCGCCGTCACCACGGCGGCCGAAGACACCGAGCGAGTGCGCCGCATCTTCGTCGACCACGTGGCCAAGCCGCGGCGCACGCTGCTGCACGGGCAGTCGTGGGGCGCCATGGTGGCCACGCGCGCCGCCGAGATGTTCCCCAGGTCCTGGGAAGGCGTGCTGCTGACCAGCGGCGTGGTGGCTGGCCCGGCCACCTACGACTTCAGGTTGGACCTGCGCGCGATCTACCAGTACCTGTGCAACAACCACCCGCGCCCTGACGAGCCGGCCTACCCGCTGTCCATCGGCCTGCCGGCCGACAGCAAGCTCACGGGTGCCGATCTGACCCAGCGGGCCACCGAGTGCCTGGGGCGGGGCTCGCCGGCCGGGCAGCGCACGCCAGAGCAGGCGCGCAAGCTCCAGACCATCGTCGACGTGCTGAAGATCCCCGCGAGTTCGGTGGGGAGCCATCTGAGCTGGGGCACCTTCACGCTGCGCGACGTGGTGCAGAAGAACGGCGGTGCCAGCCCCTTCGGCAACGAGGGCGTGCGCTATGTGGGCTCGCCGGACGATGCGGCGCTGAATGCCGGCGTGGCGCGCTACAAGGCCGATCCGGCTGCCGTGGCCCGCTTTGCCGCCGATGTGGACCACCGCGGCCGCTTCGCGGTGCCGGTGCTGAGCAGCCACGGCATCGGCGACGCCACGGTGTTCGTGGAAGGGCAGGACACGCTGCGCCAGCGCATGGTCGCCGCCGGCAACGGCGACCGGCTGGTGCAGACCTACGTGGACTCGAGCGAGCACAGCTACTGGGGCGACGCCCACTACCCGCCGCTGTTCGAGGCCCTGCTCAACTGGGTCGAGAAGGGCCAGAAGCCCAGCGCCGCAGGCATTGCCGAGCGCTGCCGGCAGCTGCGCGCGGCGCAGCCCGCCTCACAGCCCACGGACTGCCGCTTCAACCCGGGCTACACCCCGAAGCCGCTGGCCTCGCGCATCCTGCCGCGCTGAACGCGGGGCGCGTCAGATCTTGTAGCGCTCGACCAACTGCTTGGCGATGATGGTGCGCAGGATCTCGTTCGTGCCTTCGCCGATGCACATCAGCATCGCGTCGCGGTAGTAGCGCTCGATGTCGTACTCGACCGAATAGCTGTAGCCGCCGAAGATGCGCATGGCCTGCTGTGCGCACTCGGCGCCGGCCTCGCTGCCCGCCAGCTTGGCCATGGCGGCCTCGAGGTCGCAGCGCTCACCGGCGTCGTACTTGCGGCTGGCCTGCTCGATCAGGCGCTTGGCACCTTCGACCTGCGTGACCATGTCGGCCAGCTTGAGCTGCACCGCCTGGTGCTGCCAGATCGGCTTGCCGAAGGCCTCGCGCTCCTGGGCGTAGCGCAGGGCCAGCTTCAAGGCCCCCTCGGCGATGCCCGCGCCGCGCGCGCCGACGTTGATGCGGCCCAGCTCCAGGCCGCTGGCGGTCTGGATGAAGCCCTTGCCTTCCTCTCCGCCGAGCAGCCGGCTCTTGGGCACGCGGTAGTTCTCGAAGTGCAGCTCGCAGGTGTCGATGCTGCGGTAGCCCATCTTCTTGAGCTTGCCCACCACCGTGTAGCCCGGGCCCTTCTCGGCGATGAGCAGGCTCATGCCCTTGTGGCGCGGCTGCGCCTGGGGGTCGGTCTTCACCAGCAGCAGCGTGAGGTGGCCGTGCAGGCTGTTGGTGATCCACATCTTGCCGCCGTTGACGACGTAGTCGTCGCCGTCGCGCACGGCCGTGGTGCGGATGGCCTGCAGGTCGGAGCCGGCGTTGGGCTCGGTCAGGCCGATGCTGGCACGCAGTTCGCCCCTGGCCATGCGCGGCAGGTAGTGGCGCTTCTGCTCCTCGGTGCCGTGGCGCTCGATGGCCGCGGCCACGATGAGGTGCGAGTTGAAGATGCCCGAGGGCGCCATCCACACGCCGGCCACCTTGATGACGATCTGCGCGTAGGTCCAGGCGCTCAGGCCCAGGCCGCCGTATTCGGTGCCGATGGTCGCGCCGAAGAGGCCCAGCTCCTTCATCTGCTCGACGATGGCCGTGGGGTACTCGTCGGCCTGGTCGAACTTCTTGGCCACCGGCCGCAGTTCCTTCTCGGTCCACACCTCGACGGCGTCGACGAAGGCCTGTTCGTCAGTGTCTCTGGCTTGCATGCTGTTCTCCAAGATCAACGGTCATTCGGGGGTCGCCGCGAGTCAGCGCCACCTGTGCGCTGCCCATCAAGCAAACGCCGCGGATCCGGCTCCGCCGGTCCGCCGGGGTTGCCCCCTTGAGGGGGAAGCGGCGCAGCCGCTTCGGGGGTGGGTCAATACCCCACTTTGTCTTCGATCGAATGCCCCTTCTTGGCAATCAGGATCTTGCGCACGAAGTGGCCGATGACCTTGTGGTGCTGGTTGAAGCCGGTGGTCTTCACCGTGACGATGCCGGCACCGGGCCGGGACTTCGACTCGCGCTTGTCCAGCACCTCGGTCTCGGAGTACAGCGTGTCGCCCGCGAACACCGGCGAGGTGAGCGTGATGTCGGTCCAGCCGAGGTTGGCGATGGCCTTCTGGCTCACGTCGCTGACGCTCATGCCCACCATCAGCGCCACCGTGAAGGGGCTGCTGACGATGCACTTGCCGAACTCGCTGGCCTTGGCGTACTCGGCATCGAAGTGCAGCGGGTGCGTGTTCATGGTCAGCAGCGTGAACCAGGTGTTGTCGGCCTCGCTGATGGTGCGGCCCGGCCGGTGTTCGTAGACGTCGCCGATCTTGAAGTCTTCGTAGTGGCGGCCGAAGGACTCGCGGTAGCGGTTCTCGCCGACGAGCTTGGTGGTCTGCACCATGGGGTGGGTCTCCTTGCGTGGGTGTCTTGTGTCGTGGACCGGGTGTCAGCCCAGCGCGGCGCGCTGCGCGATGCGGTGCGCCTTCTTCAGCAGCGGTGCGTCGACCATGCGGCCGTCGAAGAGGAAGGCGCCGACGTTGATGCCGTCGCCGCCGTCGTGGCCCGCCGGCACGGCGGCCAGCAGCGCGCGGGCCCAGTCGAGTTCGGCCGGCGTGGGGCGGAACGCCGCGTGGATGGTGGCGATCTGCTGCGGGTGGATGGCCGTCTTGCAGTCGAACCCGAGGCCCAGCACGGCCCGCGTCTCGGCATCGAGGCCGGCGTCGTCGGCCAGCGCGATGCGCGGCACGTCCCAGGCCTGCAGGCCGGCCGCCTTGGCGGCGTTGACCAGGCGGCCGCGCGCGTAGGCCAGGCCCGCCTGGTCGAAGCTGGCGCCCAGCTCGGCCGACAGGTCGGCGCCGCCCAGCATCAGGGCCATCAGCGGAGCGGCCGATCCCGAGGCCGACTGCGAGCCCCGCGCGATGGCCGCCGCGTCTTCGATGCCCTGCGCCGTCTCGAGCAGCGCCACGATGCCGCCCAGCTGTGCGCCGACCACACTGCGCACGGCCAGCACGTCGGCGGCGGCCTCGGTCTTCGGCAGCAGCAGCGCATCCAGTCGCAGGCCGGACTCCGCCAGCGCCACCAGATCGCGCAGGCCTTCGAGCGTGCGCAGGCCGTTGATGCGGAGTGCGCGCCGGGGCGCCCCGGGTGCGGGCGACGCTTCCGAATGCGCCTTCAGCCAGCCCAGCACCTGGGCCCGCGCCTCGGCCTTGCGCGCCGGGTGCACCGCGTCTTCCAGATCGATGCAGACCAGGTCGGCGCCGGCCGCCATGGCCTTGGCGAATCGTTCGGTCTTCTCGCCGGAGACGAAGAGCATGGAGCGGGGGTGGAAACTCATGACGCGTCTCGCAAATGTACGGACAATATAAAGTCGGGTGTGCGGCGCGTCAAGTCCATGCTGAAATGCGGAAATGAGCAACTCTTCCGCGGACGCGGGCCAGCCGCGCTACCTGCAGATCGCGCTCGAGCTGAAGCGGGCGATCGCCAGCGGCCAGTATCCCGTGGGGTCCAAGCTGCCCACCGAGGCGGCGCTGTGCGGACAGTTCGGCATCAGCCGCTTCACGGCCCGCGAGGCGGTGCGCGTGTTGTCGGCGGCCGGCCTGGTCACCCGCCGTCAGCGCGTGGGCACGGTGGTGACCGCGCTGCCCGACGACGCGCGCTACAGCCACGAAGCGCGCTCGGTGCGCGACCTGCTGCAGTATGCGCAGGAGACGAAGCTCCGGTTCGCCTTCGTCGGGCGCGTGCCCTTGTCCAAGGCGCAGGCGCGCGAACTGGACACCGAAGCCGGGCAGGAGTGGGTCTACGCCATGGGCCTGCGCATCGTGGCCGGCGAGACGCGCCCCATCTGCATCACGCGCCTCTATCTGAACCCGGTGCTCAAGGGCATCGAAGGCAAGCTGCGCGGACGCCACGGCGCGGTGTACGCCTTGATCGAAGCCGAGTACGGCATCGGCATCGAGCGGGTCGAGCAGGAACTGCAGGCCGTGCTGCTGGACACCGACGACGCGGCCAACCTGGGCGCCACGCCGGGCGGCCCGGCCCTGCGCGTGGTGCGGCGCTACTTCGATGCGCGCGGCCGGCTGCTGGAGTTCGCCGAGAACGTGCACCCCGGCGACCGCTTCAGCTACCGCATGCAGCTGCGCAAGTAGCCGCGACATCGGGGATCGGGGACCGGCGGCGCGCCGGGATGGCGGCGCTGTTGACAGGTCGGTCGCCCTCGCCGTACGATTTGTCCGCACAAATAGGAGACAAGCCCATGCTGACCCGCCGCGTCCTCTTCGCAGCCCTGGCCGCGCTGTCGGTCCTGGCGGGGCATGCCCCCGCCTCGGCCCAGGCCACCGACTACCCGACCAAGCCGGTGCGGGTGCTGATCGGCTTCCCGCCCGGCCAGGCCACCGACACGCTGGGCCGCGCGGTCGCGCAGAAGCTGCAGGAGGCCTGGGGCCAGCAGTTCTACGTCGACAACAAGCCCGGTGCCAGCGGCACCATCGCCACGCAGCTGGCGCAGCAGAGCCCGCCCGACGGCTACACGCTGCTGGTCAGCAGCTCCGGCGTGCTGGCGGTCAATCCGCACCTGACCCGGTGAAGGACTTCGTGCCCGTGGCCGGCATCGGCATCGTGCCGCTGGTGCTGCTCACGCACCCGCAGTACCCGGCCAAGGACGTCAAGGAGCTCGTGGCCATGGCCAAGGCCAGGCCGGGGCAGATCAACTACGCCAGCAGCGGCATCGGCATCACCAACCACCTGGTGATGGCGATGTTCCTCTCGGCCACCGGCGTCGAGATGACGCACGTGCCCTACAAGGGCGGCCCGCCGGCGCTCACCGACCTGATGGGCGGTCAGGTGCAGGTGATGTTCGAGACCTCGGTGGCCGCGCTGCCTCACGTCAAGAACGGCCGCCTGCGCGCACTGGCGGTGAGCAGTGCCGAGCGCATCGCCGCCGCGCCCGACGTGCCCACGGTGGCCGAGCAGGGCCTGCCGGGTTTCTCGGGCGTGCCCTGGATCACGCTCATGGCACCTGCCGGCACCCCCAAGCCCATCGTCGACAAGCTGCACAACGAGGTGGTGCGCATGCTGCAGACGCCGGCCATGCGCGAGACCTTCACCGCGCAGGGCGTGCTGCCGATGGTGATGACCCAGCCCGAGCTGGCGGCCTTCATCAAGGCCGAGATCGCCAAGTGGGGCAAGGCGGTGAAGGACAGCGGCGCGAAGGCGGAATGACATGACCGCTCCCGCCATCGACACCACGGCCCTGGCGCTCGCCGAGTTCGCGCAGGGCCTGCAGCTGACCGCCGTGCCCGCCGCCACGCAGCAGCGCGCGATGCACCTCATGCTCGATGCCGTGGGCTGCGCGCTCGCGGCGCGGCAGGAAGACTTCGCGCTGAAGCTGGCCACGGCCATCGGCTCCCTGGCCGACACGCCCGGGCAGCGCGGCGTGATCGGCTTTTCGCGGCGACTGCCGCTGCGCGACGCGACCTGGCTCAACGGCGTGCTCATCCACGGCCTGGACTACGACGACACGCACATGGCCGGCGTCGTGCACCTCACGGTGAGCGTGCTGCCCGCGCTGCTGTCGCTGGCCGCCGAACGGCGCGCCACCGGGGCGCAGCTGCTGCTGGCCTACATCGCGGGCGTGGAAGCCGGCGCGCGCATCGCCAGTGTCGTCAAGGGCGGGCTGCACACGCAGGGCTTCCATCCCACCGGCGTGGTGGGCGCCTTCGCCAGTGCCGTGGCGGCAGGCAAGCTGCTCGGCCTGAACACCCGGCAGCTGGTGGGCGCGCAGGGCATCGCCCTGTCGCAGGCCAGCGGCAACCTGCAGTTCCTGGAAGACGGTGCGTGGACCAAGCGCCTGCACCCCGGCTGGGCGGCGCAGGCCGGCGTGCAGGCGGCACGCCTGGCGGCGCACGACATCCCCGCGCCGTCGGCGCCGTACGAAGGCCGCTTCGGCCTGTTCCGCGCCTACCTGGGCGCCGAGCTGCAGGCAAAGATCGACACCACGCTCGGCAGCGCGGGCCTGGGGCAGGTCTGGGAACTCGAGCAGATCGCGATCAAGCCGTTCCCGATGTGCCACTTCGTGCACGCGGCTGCCGACGCTGCCATCGCCCTGCACGCTCGCGGCGTGGCCGTGGGCGACATCGAGCGCATCGACGCCCTGATGCCCGCCGGCACCCTGCCCGTGGTGTGCGAACCCCTGGCCGCCAAGCGCCGGCCCGTCACCGACTACGACGCCAAGTTCAGCCTGCCCTATGCCGTGGCCAGCGGGCTGCTGCGCGGCCGGCTCGGGCTGCAGGAGCTGCTGCCGGCGGCCTTCACCGACCCGGCGGCCCTGTCGCTGATGGACCGCGTGCACGTCGAGCTCGACCCCGCCTCGACCTTCCCGCTGCACTACAGCGCCGAGCTGCGCGTGACGATGAAGAACGGCGAGGTGCTGCGCCACCGCGAGGCCGTCAACCGCGGCCACGCCGAGCGTCCGCTGTCGAACGCCGAGATCCAGCGCAAGTACACCGACAACGCCACGCTGCACTTCGCCGCCGAGCACGCGCAGCGGCTGCAGCAGCACTGGCTGGGCCTGGCGCAGCTGGACGACGTGGCCACGCTCGAGAACCTGCTGGCCCAGGACCCCTCACCAGCGGCCGACCCGGCGGGGGCGACCTCATGACCCCCCGCCTTCCCCTGGCCGGCCTGCGCGTGCTGGCCGTCGAACAGTACGGCGCAGGCCCCTTCGGCACCACCTACCTGGCCGACCTGGGCGCCGAGGTCATCAAGATCGAGAACCACAAGGACGGCGGCGACGTCGGCCGCCATGTCGGCCCGCACTTCTTCGGCGAGAACGACAGCCAGTTCTTCCAGACTTTCAACCGCAACAAGAAGAGCCTCACGCTCGACCTCAAGCACCCGGAAGGCCGGGCGGTGTTCCTGAAGCTGGTGGCCGGTGCCGACGCGGTGCTGGACAACCTGCGCGGCGACCTGCCGAAGAAGCTGGGTGTCTGCTACGAGGGGCTGAAGGAAGCCAACCCGCGCATCGTGTGCGCCCACCTGTCGGCCTACGGCCGCGAGGGCTCGCGTGCCGCCTGGCCGGGCTACGACTACCTGATGCAGGCCGAGGCCGGGCACATGAGCCTGACCGGCGAGCCCGACGGCCCACCCACGCGCTATGGCCTGTCCATCGTCGACCTGATGACCGGCCTGGCCGCGGCCTTCGGCCTGCTGGCCGGCGTGCTGAGCGCCCGCGAGTCGGGCCAGGGCACGGACGTCGACACCTCGCTCTTCGACGTGGCGCTGCACAACCTCAACTACCCCGGCACGTGGTACCTCAATGGCGGCACCGTCACCGGCCGCACGGCGCGCAGCGGCCACCCGAGCCTGGTGCCCAGCCAGCTCTACCGCACGGCCGACGGCTGGCTCTTCGTCATGTGCAACAAGGAGAAGTTCTGGGGCCTGCTCGCCGACGAGCTCGGCCACCCCGAGTGGCGCGACGACCCCGAGCTGTGCAGCTTCGCCGCGCGCCTGACCCACCGCGACCGCGTCACGCGCGAGCTCGACGGCGCCTTGATGCAGCAGCCCACGGCCCACTGGCTCGACAAGCTGTCGGGCAAGGTCCCCGTGTCGCCGGTGTTCGACGTGGCCCAGGCGCTGGACAACCCCTTCGTGCACGAACGGGATGGCCTGGTCGACCTGAGCTATGGCGATGGCCGCCACGCCAGGGTGGTGGCCAACCCGATCCGCGTGTCGGGCGTGACCTTGCCGACCCGCGCCGCACCGCGCATGGGCGAACACAACGAAGCGCTGCTGTCCGAGGCCGGGTTCAGCGCCGAGCAGATCGCCACGCTTCGGGAACTCGGAGTCATCGCCCCTGGCTGAACCGACCGCGCTGCCCTACAGCACCGGCGTGCGCCGCGCGGCGCTGCCGGTCACCACCTTCGTGCAGGCCGCCTCGTCGGCGGCGGTGATCGGCCCGACCGTGGCCGCGCCGCTGCTACTGCAGCGGCTGGACCTGGGCGCCGCGGCGGTGGGCGTCTTCGTCGCGCTGGTGTACGTGGGCGCGATGGTCGCGACCCAGGTCGGCGCGCACGTGGTCCGGCGCTTCGGGCCGATACGCGCCAGCCAGATGTCGCTGCTGGTCAGCGCCTGCGGCCTGCTGCTGCTGAGCTCGACGGTGCTGCCGCTGGTGGCGCTGGGCGCGTGGATCATCGGGCTGGGCTACGGCCCCATCACGCCGGCCAGCAGCCAGATGCTGTCGCGCACGACCGACGCGCGCCACTACGCGCTGGTGTTCTCCATCAAGCAGACCGGCGTGCCCCTGGGCGGTGTCATCGCGGGCTTCCTCGTGCCCCCGCTGGCCCTGCTGGGCGGGCCCGACGGCGCGCTCTGGGGCATGGCCGCGCTGGGTGTGCTGGCGGCCATCAGCGCGGCGCCCCTGGCCGGCGAGCTCGACCGCGAGCGCGACGCCGGCAGCGCCTGGCCGAGGCCGGCGCAGATGCTGGCGCCGGTGCGCTTCGTGGCCACCCACCCCCTGCTGCGCAGCGTGGCGCTGGTCAGCTTCGTGTTCTCGATGGTCCAGGTGAGCCTGACCTCCTACATGGTCAGCCTGCTCACCGGCGACCTGCGCTGGGCCCTGGCCGCCGCCGGCGCGGCGCTGGCGGTGTCGCAGATCGCCGGCGTGGTCGGCCGCATCGCCTGGGGCTTCGTGGCCGACCGCTGGCTCGGGTCGCGCCGCATGCTGCTGGCCCTGGCGGCGGGCATGACCTGCTGCGCGCTGGCCACCCCGTTCCTGTCGCCCACGACCCCGGCGCCGCTGGTGCTGCTGCTGCTGGCGGCCTTCGGTGCCACCGCGGTGGGCTGGAACGGTGTCTACCTGGCCACGGTCGCGCGCCTGGTGCCGCAACCCCAGGCCGGCATGGCGACGGCGGGCACCCTGTTCTTCACGTTCTTCGGCGTCGTGATCGGCCCACCGGTCTTCGGCCTGCTGGCCGCTGCGCTGGGCAGCCTGGCATCGGCCTTCTTCTTCCTGGCCCTGCCGCTGGCCGGCGGCCTCTGGGTGCTGGCCCGGGCGCGCTGGGACTGAGGCCCGCAGGGGCGGGCCGATCGGCCCCGCGTCGCGTCAATCCTGTGCCGCGTGCAAGGCCCGCCGCAGCAGCACCAGCGCCTGGTCGATCTCGTCGTCGCCGATGTTCAGGGCCGGCATCAGCCGCAGCAGGTGGCGCCGCGGCGCATTGATCAGCAGGCCCACGGGCTGCAGCTCGCGGGCCGCCGCCACCACGCGGTCGGCACGGTCGGTGGGCAGCTCCAGGGCGCGCAGCAGGCCGGCCCCGCGTTCACCCACCAGGCCGTGGTCGCGCACGATGGCCTGCAGGCCCTGCGAGAGGCGTTGCGCCCGCGCCCGCACCTGGTCGAGGAACTCGGGCCGGCACACCTCGTCCACCACCGCCAGCCCGACCGCGGCCATCAGCGGGTTGCCGCAGAAGGTGCCGCCCTGGTCACCGGGTTCGAAGCAGTCGAAGCGTTCCCTGCACAGCAGCGCGGCCAGCGGCACGCCGCCGCCCAGGCCCTTGGCCAGCGTCATCACGTCGGGCACCACCCCGTACAGCTCGCAGGCGAAGGCGGCGCCGCAGCGGCCGATGCCGGTCTGCACCTCGTCGACGATCAGCAGCAGCTGCCGCTCGGTGGTCAGCGCCCGCAGCTCGCGCACGAAGCCCGGGTCGGCCAGGTTCACGCCGGCCTCGCCCTGCACGAGTTCCAGCATCACGGCCACCGCGTCGGGCGTGATCGCACGGGCCACCGACTCGATGTCGTTGTACCGGGCCTTCACGAAGCCTCCGGGCATCGGCGCGTACAGGCGGTCCCAGCCCGGCTTGCCCGAGGCGCTCATCATGGCCAGCGTCCGGCCGTGGAACCCGTTGTCGAAGCCGATGATCTGGTGCGCACCACCACGCCTCCTGCTGCCCCAGCGGCGGGCCAGCTTCACGGCGCCTTCGTTGGCCTCGGCGCCGGTCGAGGCCAGGAACACGCGGTCGAGCCCGCTCAGCGCCACGAGACGCTCGGCCAGGTCCAGCATCGGCCGGTTGAAGTAGGCCGGGCTCGGGTTCACGAGCCGCTGCGCCTGCCGCGCCAGCGCCTGCGCGATGAGCGGCGGGCAATGGCCCAGGCTGTTGACGGCCCAGCCCTGCACGAGGTCGAGATGGCGCCGGCCCCGTTCGTCGGTCAGCCAGGACCCGTGGCCTTCGACGAACACGTTGTCGGGCCGCTGCGTGATGGTCAGCAGGGCGCGCCCCGGGTCGGCGGTCGGTGCGTCCAAGGTCAGGGGCTGCGGGGCATTCATGTCGTGGGACTCCAGTCGAATTCCATCTGCCGGGCGGTCTGCAGCGCGAGCTCGCGGCTGTGCAGCCGCTCGACGAGGTGCAGGCTCATGTCGATGCCGGCCGAGATGCCTGCCGACGTGACGAGGCGCCCGGCGTCCACCCAGCGCACGCCCTCGCGCACGCGCAGGCCCGGCCGCAGGGCGCGCAGCGCGGCGATGTCCTCCCAGTGCGTGGTGGCGTCCAGGCCGTCGAGCACGCCGGCCTGCGCCAGCAGCAGCGACCCGGTGCAGACCGACGCGAGGATGCGCGCCGTGCGCTGCTGCGCGACGATCCAGGCCCTCAGGTCGGCGCGGCCCAGTTCGGCGTCGACCACGCCGCCAGGCACGATCGCGCAGTCCAGCGGCGGGTGGTCCTGCAGCGTGTGGTCGGGCTGCAGGCGCAGGCCGGCGCGCGCCCTCACGGTGTCGGTGCTGCGCGCCAGGGTGCACACCGCAAACAGCGGGGCCGCCTGAGTCGGCAGCGCCCTGGCGTGCACGCGGGCCGCCGTGGTGAAGACCTCGTAGGGCCCTGCCATGTCGAGCAGCTCTACGTCGTCGAACAACACGATGCCGATGTTCATCACGGTGCGGCCTCCTTGCCGGTCTTCCTCTGCGAAGGCCGAAGCTTGCCGTGGCACGGCGGTGGCCGCCATGACGCTGTTGCCACCTTTTCTGCCATGGCACGACAGGCCGGTGTGCGCCATCATCCGTGCATGACCTGCCACATCGCCTACGTGCTGTTCCCGGGCTTCCAGCAGCTCGACCTCGCCGGGCCGATGGCCGTCTTCGAGGTGGCCCGGCTGGCCCTGCCCGGCAGCTACACCTGGCGGCTGGTGGCCAGCGGGGCGCCCTCGGTGCGCAGCTCGGCGGGGGTCGACTGGCCGGTGCGGCCGCTGCCCCGCCGCGTGGGCGGCGCCATCGACCTGGTGATGGTGATCGGCGGCGACGGCGTCGACGCGGCGTGCCACGATGCGCGGCTGATCGCCTGGCTGCGCCGCGCCAGCCTCTCCGGCGCCCGCATCGCGAGCATCTGCAGCGGCAGCCTCGTGCTGGCCGCGGCGGGCCTGCTGGACCACCGGACCGCCACGACGCACTGGTCGCGCAGCCGCCAGTTCGCCAGCGACCACCCCGCCGTGCGCCTGCAGCCCGACCGCATCTACGTGCGCGAGCCCGCCCGGCAGGGCGGCGCGCGTCGCCTGCCCGAGGTCTGGACCAGCGCCGGCATGACGGCGGGCATCGACCTCTGCCTGGCCCTGGTCGCGCACGACCACGGCGAGGCGCTGGCGCGCGAAGCCGCGCGGCAGCTGGTGGTGGAGCGCCGCCGCCCCGGCGGCCAGTCGCAGTTCTCGCCCTTGCTGGAGCTGCAGCGCCCGGAAGGCCGCTTCGGCGCCCTGCTCGACCAGGTGAGGGGCGACCTGCGCCAGGACCACCGCGTGGAAGACCTGGCGGCGCGCGCGTGCATGAGCCCGCGCCACTTCGCGCGCTGCTTCTGGGCCGAGACCGGCGCCTCGCCGGCCCACGCCGTCGAGCGCCTGCGCGTGGAGGCCGCCCGCGCTGCGCTGGAAAGCGGCCTGCCGTCGGTGCAACGCATCGCCGAAGACTGCGGCTTCGGCAGCACCGAGCGCATGCGGCGGTCCTTCCAGCGCCTGCTGGGCCGGCCCCCGGCGGCTTTCCGCAAGACCGTCGCGGCGAACCGGCGGCCCTGACGGGCCGGGCCGGGGTCGCCGCACGTGCCCGGTCGATCGGACACCCCCCGCAGGTCCTGCCTGACAGCCACATTCTTCACGGGTGCCACCGTCGACCTCCTCCTAGACTGACGCCATCGCATCGCCGCGCGCGGCACAGGACTCTCGATGGCACAGATCTTCGGCACCCCGGGCAAGGACACCCTCTTCGACACCCCCGACGACGACGTCGTCAACGGCCTGGCCGGCGACGACCACCTCTACGGGGCGAACGGCAACGACCAGCTGTTCGGCGACGCCGGCAACGACGTGCTGGAAGACGCCAAGGGCAACGACATCCTGGATGGTGGCGAAGGCAACGACGTCCTGCTGCTGTGGGCGGCGCAGTACGCCTCGCCGGTGGTCAACTCCACCGGCAACGACGTGGCGATGGGCGGGCCGGGCGACGACACCCTCGTCGTGCGCGGCGTCGGTCTGGCCCACACGCTGTACGGCGGCGGGGGCGGCGACTTCTTCTCCTTCGCCTCGGCCAGCGGCGCCTTGCCGCCGCCGACGCTGGTGACCTTCCAGGTGGCCGACTTCCGTGCCTCCGACGACGACCGCGTGATCCTGTCGACGCCGCTGCCGCGCAGCTGGCGCGGCGAGGCGCCGGCGGGCTTCCTGGCGCTGGGCGGCGAGCCGCTGCCCGCGGGCGGCATGCCGGGCAGCGAAGTGCAGGTGTGGACCCTGTCGGACGGTGGCACGGCCGTGCTGTATGCCGACCTCAACGGCGATGCCGTCGTCGACCCGCTGGACCTGCGGGTGTCGTTCGCCGGCGTGGGCTCGCTGTCGCGTGCCGACTTCGGCCCCGGCACGTTCGAGACCCTGGTGCTGACGCCGGGAGACGATTCGATGGTGGGCACGCCCTGGGACGACATGATCCTGGGCAACGGCGGCAACGACACCATCGACGGCGGCGACGGCACCGACGTCATCGTCACGCTGGACGGCAACGACACGCTGCTCGGCGGCCCGGGCCGCGACCAGCTCAGCGCCGGCAGCGGCGTGAACCGCGTCGAAGGCGGTGACGGCAACGACCACGTGATCTTCGATGGCGATGCAGCCAGCAGCACGCGGGCCCTGGGCGGCGCCGGCAGCGACACCTTCTACCTGTCCAACACGGGGGCCGGCAGCCAGATCCTCGACTTCCAGCCCGGCCTCGGCGGCGACCGCATGGACGTCTCGCAGCTGCTGCAGTCGGTGCCTGTGCCCTACGAGCCCTTCTCCCCGGCCAGCGGCCTGCTGCGCCTGAGCTGGTCGCCCGGCTCGACCGAACTGCAGTGGGACGCGACCGGCGCCTTCGACGGCGCGCAGTGGGTCACCGTGGTCAGCCTGCCGGGCGTGGAAGCCCCGATGCTGGTGCCGGAGAACTTCGAGGGCGCGGGTGTCGTATCGATGCTCCACATCGTGCCTGGCAACAGCGCCCCGGTGCTGCAGCAGCCGGTGCCCGATCTGATCGTCGACGAAGACTCAACAGTCGGCTTCGTGCTGTCGTCCACCACCTTCACCGACAACGCTCCGGTACGCGACCTGGTGATCACCGCCACGCGGGCCGACGGCTCGCCGCTGCCCTCGTGGCTGCAGTTCGTGGGCGGCGAGGGCATCTACAACGGCTTCGTGCCGGGCATGGGGCAGTTCAGCGGCACGCCGCTGAACGGCGATGTCGGCACGGTGGCCCTGCGCCTGACCGCCACCGACGCGCAAGGGCTGCAGGCCCGCAGCGACTTCATGCTGACGGTGCGCAACACCAACGATGCGCCCACGGTGGGCCAGGTGCCCGCGCCCATCGCGGCGCAGGCCGGCAGCTACCTCGACTGGCAGCTGCCCGCGGGCACCTTCGTCGACGTCGACGCCGGGGACCTGCTGGCGCTGAGTGCGGCCACCGTCGACGCCGTGGGGCCTTTCGTGCTGCCGCCCTGGCTGCAGTTCGACCCCGCCAGCGGCCGCCTGACCGGCATGCCGGGAGTGGGCGACGCCGGCACCGTGAACCTGCAGTTCAAGGCCTTCGACACCGGCGGCGCCGCCGCTTCCGTGGTGGTCCCGTTGACGGTGCAGAACCCCAACCGGGCGCCGGTGGCGGTGAACGACAGCGCCACGCTGCCCGCCAACGGCAGCGCCATCCTGTCGGTGCTGGCCAACGACAGCGACCCCGATGCGCAGCAGGTGCTGCAGATCGTCTCCACCACGCAGCCGCGCCACGGCAGCCTGGTCGGGTCGCCCGTGTCCTCCATGCTCACCTACACCCCGCTGGCCCAGTGGAACGGCAGCGACAGCTTCAGCTACACCGTCAGCGACGGCTTCGGCGGCACGGCCAGCGCCACGGTGACGTTGACCGTCTCGGCCACCATCACGGGCACCGACAGCGGCAACAACCTGGGCGGCAATGCCGCCGCCAACAGCATCGACGCGCGCGGCGGCAACGACATCGTCGACGCCGGTGCGGGCGACGACTTCGTGCGCGCCGGCGACGGCAGCGACCGCGTCAACGCCGGCGACGGCAACGACACGGTGCTGGGCGGCAACGGCAACGACACGGTGTACGGCGGCAACGGCGCCGACGTGCTGGCCGGCGGCAACGGCAACGACATCCTGTACGGCGGCACGTCCAGCCGCGGCGACCTCGCCGCCGACATCTTCGTGTTCGATGTCGCCCCCCATGCCAGCAGCAACCGGGACACGCTGTACGGTTTCGAGGCCACGGCGATGGACCGCATCGCACTCGACGGCAACGTGTTCGCCGCCCTGCGCGGCGGCCTCAGCAGCGGTGTCGATGCCGACGAGTTCCGTGCCGGCCGCGACGTGCTGGCGGCCGACGCCAACGACTTCCTGCTGCTGAACACCCGCACCAACGCGCTGTCCTACGACGCCGACGGCAACGGGCCCGGGGCACCGATCGTCTTCGCCACCTTCGTCGGCCTGGTCGGCACTCTGGACGCCAGCGACTTCACCCTGGAGCTGCCGCCGGGGGTGTAGGGCCTACTCGGGCTCGATCCTCGCGGCGCGGATCACCTCGCCCCAGCGCCGGGTCTCGCTGACCAGCAGGGCCTGCAGCTCGGCCGGGGTGCTGCCCTGCAGCCGCATGCCGAGCTTGCCCAGCCGGGCCTGCACTTCCGGCGACACCACGGCCTCGCGGGCGGCACGGCCCAGGCGCTCGATCACCTCGGGCGGCGTACCGGACGGCGCCGCCAGCGCGTTCCAGCTGGCCACGTTGTAGCCGGCGACGCCGGCCTGCTGCACCGTCGGCACGTCGGGCAGCGCCGGGTTGCGGCGGTCCGACGACACGGCCAGCGCCTTCACCACGCCGGCGCTCACCTGCGGCACCATCGGACCGGCGACCTCGAAGGCGATGTCGATCTCGCCAGAGCGCAGCGCGGTCAGCACGGCGGGGCTGCCCTTGTAGGGCACCACCAGCAGGTCGACCCCGGCCACGGTCTCGAACAGCTTGGCACTCAGGTGCTGCGTGCTGCCCGGCGCGATGGTGCCGACGTTGAGCTTGCCCGGGTGGGCCTTGGCCCAGGCCACGGCGTCGTTCAGCGTGGCGAAGCGCCCGTTCGCCGCCACGAAGATGCCGATGTCGAAGAAGCCCAGCGTGCTGATGAAGGCGAAGTCCTTCTGCACGTCGAAGGGCAGCTTCCTGAACAGGCCCACGCTGACCGCGTTGCCGTTGCTCATCAGCAGCAGCGTGTGGCCGTCGGGCCGGGCGGTGGCCACGGCCTGGCTGGCGACGATGCTGCCGGCGCTGGGCTTGTTCTCCACCACCACCGGCTGGCCCAGGCTGCGGGCCATGTGCTCGGCCACGGCGCGCGCCGTGAGGTCGGCGATGCCGCCGGGGGCGAAAGGCACGAGCAGCGAGATCGGCCGCTCGGGGAAGCGGCCTTGTGCGCGGGCGGCCGGGCTGCCGGCCAGCCCGAGGCCGCCGAGGGCGGCCAGGACCTGCCGTCGCTTCCAGTGCGAGGGGTGGCGCGGTGCGCAGGCGGGACGCCGGGGGTTCTGTTTCATGCCGCCAATGCTACGGGCGCGGCGCTCAGTCGGGCTTGACGTTGCCGGCCTTCACCACCTCGGCCCAGCGCGGGATCTCGCGGCGGATCAGCTCGCCGAAGGCCTGCGGCGTGCCGGGCATGGGCACCGCGCCCTCGCCGGCCAGCTGCTGCGCCACGTCGGGCAGGCCCAGCGCCTTGTTGATCTCGGCATTGAGCCGCGACACCACGGCCGCCGGGGTGCCGGCCGGCGCGACCACGCCGTACCACTGGTCGGCCTCGAAGCCCGGGTAGCCGCTTTCGGCCACCGTGGGCACCTCGGGCAGGTTGGCCAGGCGCTGCGGGCTGCTGACGGCCAGCGCACGAAGCCGGCCGCCGCGCACGTGAGGCAGCACCGCCGGCGCACCGGTGAAGGTGGCGTCCACCTGGCCGGCGATCAGGTCGTTGATCGACGGCGCCGTGCCGCGGTAAGGGATGTGCAGCATGAAGACCTGGGCGCGCAGCTTCAGGTACTCGAAGGTGATGTGGGCGGCGCTGCCGTTGCCGCCGGACGAATAGGTGTAGCGGCCCGGCTGCGCCTTCGCGCGATCGATGAACTCCCTGAAGGTCTTCACCGGCGAGGCGGCAGGCACCACCAGCACGTTGGGCACGCGCGCCACCCAGGCGACCGGTGCGAAGCTCTTCAGCGGGTCGTAGCTCAGCCGGGGGTAGATGGCGGGGTTGACCGCCAGCGTGCCGATGTGGCCCATCAGCAGCGTCAGCCCGTCGGGCTCGGCCTTGGCGACCTCGCCGGCACCCAGCGAGCCGCCGGCGCCGGGCTTGTTGTCGATGACCACGTTCTGGCCCAGCGCCGCGCCGAGCTTGGGGCCCAGTGCGCGGGCCAGGATGTCGGTGGTGCCGGCAGGCGTGAAGGGCACCACCAGCCGGATGGGCTTGTTCGACTGCGCGCGCAGCGGCGCCCAGGCGGGAAGGCTCAGCGTCGCCAGCAGGAGTGCTCGGCGGTCCAGGGAACGGTGCATCGGGGGTCCTGTGGGTGGAACTCGGGTCGTCGGTCCTGGGCGGTCGTGCTCAGGACGTGCCCGACGCAGCGTACCAATGCGCGCCGTCGTCGCGCAGTTCGCGTGCCGCCTCGCCACGCGCCATCAGCCAGTTCAGGCAGGCCAGGCTCTCGCCGGTGGCCATCCCCAGCAGCGGCACGTTGTCGTGCGGGATCGGCCGCCCGAACAGGGCGCCGAAGACATCGATGGCGCGCTTCGGCTGCGCCAGGCTTCGCCGCAGGCGCAGCAGCGCGGTGTGCTGGCCGCGGCGCAGGGCCTCCAGCCGGCGGTGCAGGCCGCGGAAGGGCTCGTTGTGCGACGGCAGCACCAGCACGTCGTCGGGCACTTCGCGCTGCAGCTTGTCCAGCGAGTCGAGCCATCCCTGCATCGGGTTGGCCTCGGGCTCCAGCGGGTACACCGACACGTTGGAGCTGATGCGCGGCAGCACCTGGTCGCCGCTGATCAGCAGCTTCTGCCCGGCGCTGTACAGGCAGGCGTGCTCCGGCGAGTGGCCGTGGCCGACGACGATGCGCCAGTCGTGGCCGCCGATGTCGAGCAGCTGGCCGTCGGTCAGGCGGCGAAAGCGGTCGGGCAGCGGGTGGATGTGGCGGCCGAAGTTGCCGAAGCGGGTGCGGTAGGTCTCGATGGCGGCCTCGCTCCAGCCCGCGCGGCGGTAGAACTCGATGGCCTCGGGCGGTGCCTCGCGCCCGGTGTCGCCCACCATCACGCGGCAGTGCAGGTACTCGGTGCCCGTCATCCACAGCGGCGCGCCGAACTTGCGCGACAGCCAGCCGGCCATGCCGACGTGGTCGGGGTGCATGTGCGTGACGACGATGCGCACGATGCTGCGTCCATCGGGCGACTTGGTGAACAGCGCCCGCCAGGCCTCGGTCACGGCCTCGGTGCGCGTGCCGGTGTCGACCACGGTCCAGCCCTCGCGGTCCTCGAGCGCCCACAGGTTGATGTGGTCGAGCGCGTAAGGCAGCGGCATGCGGATCCAGTGCACGCCGGGCGCCACGGGCAGCAATTCGCCCGGCACGGGACGCTCGGCGAAGGGATAGTCGAGCGGGCTGCGGTCGGCAGGGGTGTCTTCGTGGCCGTCGGACAAGGCGTACTCCGGGTTGGGGGGCGTCCCCGCAGTGTGCCGTGCCCGGCCGCGGTTTTCGTGAAGTGCTGGGTGCCCCTGCCATGTCTGAGCAGCGTGGGTGCGCACGAAAAGCCGGTTGTTGCTAGACTCTGTGTCAACGTGTAACGAAGTGGTGACTGTCCACCCGTCGCACCGAAAGTTTCATCGAGGGCAAACCTGTCGAAAGGCAGGGACGCAAAGCCTCCGGCCTACAGCACGACAGTGCCACGGTAGCGGGGTTGCCAGCCAGGCCGGCCTTCGCGTCGGCGCCCGCCCCCACCCGGGTCGGGCAGGTTGTACGTCATGGCCCTCGCCCATCGTTTCCGCATGCGAGCGCCGGCCATGACACCCTTCCCTGAAGCTCCCCGCAACGCCGCGATCCGCGGCCGCACGCTGGTCGCCTGTGCACTGGCGGTGCTCGTCGCCGCCTGCGGTGGCGGGGCCGACGAGGCGGTGGCGCCAGCAGCGATCGACGCCGTGGCGACCGACGCGGCAGACGACGTCGGCGACCGTCGGTTCGCACTGTGGTCACCGGGCGGCGAGGCCGACCTGCTGGCCGAACAGGCCCGGCTCGATCCGGCCGGCGACGGCAGCGCGGTGCAGCTCATCGTGCGGCTCAATCCAGCGGCGGTCTTCGTCGACGAGCGCCGGGCGATGCTGGGCGCCGGGGGCGCCACCGACGCCGACGCGCTGCGCGCCCGCCAGCTCGCCGCCAAGGTCAGCGCCGTGGCCGTCACCTCGCAGGGCGTGATGACACGCTCGGTGCTGCGCCTGGCGCCCACGGCCGTGGTGCGGCAGCAGTTCTCGCACGCTGTCGAGGGCTTCGTGCTGTCGGTGCCCGCCGCGCAGGCAACGGCCATCGCCGACGAACTCGCGCGCAACCCTGCGGTCGACAGCGTCGAGCCCGACCGCACGTTCTCGGTGGGCCAGGCCGCACCCGGCGTCCGCCTGCTGGACGCCCGCGCCTGGGGCGTGGACCGCATCGACCAGCGAACACCGGGCCTGGACGGCGCATTCCGCCAGACGCTGACGGGCAACGGCGTCAATGTCTACGTGGTCGACACCGGCGTCAGTCCGCACGACGAGTTCGGTACCCGCCTGGTCGCCGGCTTCTCGGCCATCAACGACGGCCGCGGCACCACCGACTGCAACGGCCACGGCACGCATGTCGCCGGCACGGCCGCCGGCGCGACCCTGGGTGTGGCCCCGGCCGCACGCGTGGTGCCCGTGCGGGTGATGACCTGCACCGGCAGCAGTTCGGGCAGCTCGGTGCTGACCGGCCTGGACTGGGTGGCGGCACAGGGCAAGCGCCCCGCCGTGGTCAACCTCAGCCTGGGCGGCCCCGTCTCGACGGCCCTCGACGCCGCGGCCCAGCGCCTGATGACGCTGGGCTTCAGCGTCGTCGCAGCGGCCGGCAACGACAACGTCGACGCCTGCCTGCGCTCCCCGGGCCGTGCCGCCGGCGCCATCACGGTGGCCGCCAGCGATCGGGCCGATGCCAAGGCCGCCTTCTCGAACTGGGGGGCCTGCGTGGCGCTGTGGGCGCCGGGCACCGCCATCACCGCGGCCGGCTTCGCGTCGACCAGCGCCACGATGACGATGAACGGCACCTCGATGGCTGCGCCGCACGTCGCCGGCGCCGTCGCCCTGCTGCTGCAGCGCAATCCGGAAACGGCGCCCGACCAGATCCGCAGCCAGTTGCTGGCGCAAGCCACGGCCGACATCGTGACCGCCACGCCCGGCACCATGACGCGCCAGCTGTTGTTCGCCGGCGGCGACAGCACAGCCACGACCACGCCGACCCCGACCCCGACACCTGCGCCGACGACGCCCAGCCCGAGCGTGCCGACGCCGCCGCCCCCGGCCGTGGCCACGGCCGTGGTCGTGAAGAGCCTGGCCATGACCACCCTGGCACCGTCGGTCGGGACCTGGAAGACCGACGTGCTGGTGACGGTGGTCGACAACCTCGGCAAGGCCGTGGCCAACGCGAAGGTGACAGGCCGCTTCTCGAACTCGTCCAAGGACGTGAGCTGCACCACGGCCGCGACGGGCACGTGCTCGTTCGGCAGCACCAACGCCCAATGGCTGAAGGTGCCGGTGCTCGGCGTGGCCATCACGCAGGTGAAGACCGACACGCTGCCCTACACCGGCGGCGGCGCACGCAGCGCGCAGGTGTCGCGGCCCGAGGCGCCGCAGGCCAGCGTCACCGCGCTGGCCGGCACCATGTTCCGCGCCAAGCCGACAGCGGTCAACTGGGTGCCCCAGTTCATGGTGACGGTGAAGGACGAGAAGCTCGCGACCGTCAAGTCGGCCAAGGTGCAGGTCGTGATGACGGTGCACAGGGGGGCCGGCGTGTTCGGCGAACGGGCCCTGAGCTGCACGACCAGCGCCAGCGGGGAATGCAAGCTGGCCTGGAACGGCGCCAAGCTCGACGCCACGCACACCGGGGCTGTCGTGCGCATCATCGACGTGCAGCGCAACTTCCTCGTCTACAAGCCCGGTGCACTGACGTCCGCGAGCGTCGGCACGGTGCAGTGAGGCGCGCGGGTGCGGCGCCCCCCGGCGCCGGCACTGCAGCACGCAGCCGGCGGGGCCGGACTCACCCGGCGCTCAGCGACGCCAGCGCCTTGAGGGCCGCCCCGCCGTCGGCGTGGACCAGGACATGCAGTGCCCCGGTCACGAGGGCGATGCCGGCCGCGAAGGCGAGCGTGGTGCGCCAGTGTCTGGCGGCCCCCGCCGCGGCCCCGCCGGGCTGCAGTGACTGCCCGGCCCGCGCCGGACTGAGCGCGATGTCCAGCGAGCGCGTCGCTGCGTGGAAGGTGCCGACCACCGTCACACGGGCCCCCGGCTCGACCAGACGTTCGCTGAACAGCCAGGGGCGGGCGGCGATGCGCTGCGCCACCACCGCGGCGGTGAGCCCGGGCCCGCCCAGATCGGCGGGCGCCGCGACCCCGAGCGCCTCCGCGGCCTGCCGGTTCATGACGTGCAGCGCGAAGCCGCGCGTGCCGCCGTCCGCACCCTCGAACAGGGCGGCGGCAGCCGGGAGGTCCACCGTCAGGACCTCGATGGCCGTCGACCACGTCGTCGAGGTCAGGTGGCGGGCCACGCGTCCCACGCCGGGCTCGCCGCGGTACTGCTGCTGCGGCCACTCGCGGGTGCGCGGCATGCCCCGCAGCCCGATGCGTTCGCCGCCGATGTCGATCACGCAGGGTGCAGACACCAGGCCCCGCCAGTGCGGCCGCACGCGCGTGGACCCGGTCTCGCCGAGCAGCGGGGCGACGGCCTCGCAATCCACGTAGACGGCAGGCGTCTGGCTGACAGGTGCCACCACGGCCGGCCCCACCGGCCACAGCGTGCCCTCTGCCCGCACCAGCGCCCCGTCGGTCCAGGTGGCCGGCGCCTCCAGCGGCAGCGTGCGCTGCCGCCACGCCTGGGCGACACCCTGCAGGCTGCCCAGCGTCATCGTGACTCCCAGGGCCAGCACGCCGGCCACCACGTCGGCGAACGGCAGGCCGGACGACAGGGCCCACCGGCGTTCGAGCACGAAGCCCGCCAGGAAGACCGCGACGAGTACCAGGCAGCCGCGCATCGCAGGACTCAGCGGAGGACCAGGCCGAGGGCCCAGGGGCCGACGAGCACGGTGAACAGCGTGATCAGCACGGCGCCGACGAGGTTCAGCACGAACCCGCCACGCGCCATCTCGGCGATGGTGACGGCGCCGGTGCCGAAGACGATGGCATTCGGCGGCGTGCCCACCGGCAGCATGAAGGCGCAGGTGGCGGCCAGGGCGGCGGGGATGAGCAGCACCATCGGGTCGATGCCGAGGCCCATCGCCACGCCGCCGAGGATGGGGATGAAGGTGGCCGCCGTCGCCGTGTTGCTGGTGATCTCGGTGAGGAACAGCACGATGAGGGTCACGGCGCCGATCAGCGCCACCGTGGGCAGCACGCCCAGGCCGATGACCTGCTGGCCGAACCACTGGTCCAGCCCGGTGGACGCTACCGACGCCGCCAGCGACAGACCGCCGCCGAACAGCAGCAGCACGCCCCACGGCAGGCCGCGTTCGGCGTCCCTCCAGTCGAGCACGGGCTGGCCGGCCCGCACGCCCGGCAGCATGAACAGCAGCAGGCCGGCCGCCAGCGCAACGACGGTGTCGTTGAACAGGCGCAGCCACGGCATGGCCCGGCCCAGGTCGCCTGCGGTGGACAGCAGGCTCGGCACGATCCAGCAGAACGCGGCCAGCAGGAACACCCCGCTGACGCTCTTCTCGCCGCGGCCAAAGGGGCCCAGCGCGGCGATCTGGTCGTCGATCATCTGGCGGCCGCCGGGCACCTCGTCGAGCTCGAAGCGGAACAGCAGCCGCGTGATGAGCCACCAGGCCAGGCCGATGAAGCTGACGACGATGGGCAGGCCGAGCATCATCCACTGTGCAAAGCCGACCTCCTTGCCCAGTTCCTTGCTGATGTAGCCGGCGACGATGGCGTTCGACGGGCTGCCCAGCAGCGTGCCGAGGCCGCCGATGGACGCCGACCAGGCGATGGCCAGCACCAGGGCCACGCCGAAGGTGCGGATGTCCTTGTCGTGGACCAGCTCGCTGACCCCACGCCCGGCGGCCAGTCCTGCGCGCACGCCACCGGCCGCGCCTCCGGTGGCGCGGCTGCTGTTCTCCGCCACCAGCGTCAGCACGCTCAGGGCGATGGGCAGCATCATCAGGGTGGTGGCGGTGTTCGAGACCCACATCGACAGGAAGGCCGTCGAGATCATCATGCCCAGGATGATCTGTCGCGGGTGCGTGCCCACGGCGCGCAGCGTGAGCAGCGCGATGCGGCGGTGCAGTTCCACCTTCTGCATCGCGATGGCGACGAGGAACCCGCCCAGGAACAGGAAGACGATCGGGTTGGCGTAGGGCGCGGCGGCCTCGGCCACCGAATGGCCGGTCAGCAGCGGCAACAGCACGATGGGCAGCAGCGAGGTCACCGGCAACGGCAGGGCCTCGGTCATCCACCATACGGCCATCAGCGTGGCCAGCGCGGCCACCACGCGAGCGTCGCCGCCCATCTCGGCGCTGCCCAGCAGCGCATACACCACCCCTGCGGCACCCAGGCCCAGCGCGCGGAACAGCCAGGCCCGCACGGCCGTTCGCGGCGCCTCGCGGCCGCCCGCGGGCCCGTCGAACTCACCCTGCCCGGGGACGACGTCGCCGCGTGTTTCGTTCATGGGGGTGCTCCTGGAGACCCCCATTCTGGCCCCGCGCAGCGTCAACCGCCCACGGCCATCACGGCCTCGAACAGCCGCGTGATGCTCTCCGGCGCGATGCCGCGCGTGATGAAGACCAGGCGCGTGTCGCGGTCGTCGCTGGGCCAGCGGTCGAGCGTCACCGTGGGGTGCATGACGTGCTGCACGCCTTGCACCACGACCGGACTGCCTTCGACGTTGACGATGCCCTTCACGCGCAGCAGGTCGGGCCCGCGCAGGCGGATCAGCATGTCCAGCGCGGCCGAGAAGCCGTCCCAGCTGAAGGGCGTGGCGAAGCGCAGCGACAGCGTCTGCACGCGCGGGTCGTGGCGCGGTGGCAGGGTGTCCTTGAGGTGGCGCGGTGCGCCGTCGTCGCCCTCGTGCAGTTCGCCCAGGAAGCGCAGTGTCTGCTCGCCGGCGCGCGCGCTGGACAGGCCCAGGCCGGTGAGCGCGGCCGGGTCGATCTCGCCCATCGACAGGGCGCGCTGCGGCGCCCGCGGGTTCAGTTCGCGCAGGCGCCCGGCCAGCGCCTCCCGCGCTGCGCCGTCGACGAGGTCGCCCTTGGTGATGCACAGCAGGTCGGCCAGCAGCACCTGCTTGGACACCTCGGGCTGGGTGTCGAGCTGGCCCGGGCCGTTGACGGCGTCGACCAGGGTCACCAGGCCGTCCAGCCGGTAGTGCGCAGCCAGCATGCCGTCGCTGGCCAGTGTCTGCACGATGGGCGCGGGGTCGGCCAGGCCGGTGGTCTCGACGATCACGCGGTCGAAGTCGACCACCTGCCCGGCGCGGCGCTGGCCGAAGAGTTCGCGCAGCGTCTCCTGCAGGTCGGTGCGCACGGTGCAGCACAGGCAGCCGTTGGCCAAGAGGCTGATGTTCTCGGTGACCATGCGCACGAGGTCGTCGTCGATGCCGATCTCGCCGATCTCGTTGATGACCACGGCCACGCGGTCCATGCCCGGGTGCTGCAGCAGGGCCCGCACCAGCGTCGTCTTGCCGCTGCCCAGGGCGCCGGTGATCAGCGTCACCGGCAGCTTGCCGGCCAGGGGGTCGATGAGCATCGGCGAGTCGGTGGTCAGAGGGTCATCTCGAGGATGTAGAGCCCGCCGGTGAAGCGGTCGACGGTGTAGACGATGCGGCGGTCGTCGACGTAGACGTCGTTGAGCTGCACCGAGCCGGCCGGCGACAGGTTCGGCGTGCCGGGCACGTAGTAGGCGACTTCGTCCACGCGGTAGGGGTTGCGCGTGTCGTAGACGCGCACGCCGCCGTTGAAGAAGGTGCCGACGATCAGTTCGTCGGAGCGGAAGGAGACCGGCAGCGGCAGGTTCTCGTGCAGGTTGTGCGCGCCGTAGCGGCCGCCGCGCTGGCCGAAGATCTCCACTGGCGGCATCGGGAAGGTGCCGATGGGCAGCGGGTGCGCTTCGCTGCGCGCGTCGACCACCCACACCAGCTTGGGCCAGTCGGCGCCGTCGTCCTGCACGCACTCGTCGCTGACGATCCAGAGGTCGCGGCTGAACAGCGGCAGCACCGTGTGCGTGAAGCCGTTGTAGGGCGGCGAGTGGTTCCAGTGCGCCACGACCCGGATGTCCGACAGGTTGCCGATGTCCAGCACCAGCGCGCCGCCGTCGATGTAGCCGACGTAGGCGCGGTCGGGCCGCTCGGGGAAGACGTTGGTGTTGTGCGCGCGAAAGCCCGTGTCGAACTTCTTCGGCAGGCGCTGGACCGGCGGCGTGCTGTCGCCCACGCGCGTGCCGGGCAGCCACCAGCGGCCGGCCTCGCGAGGCCGCGTGGGGTCGCTGACGTCGACGATGCGGTAGAACTGGTCGTCCAGCGGGTGGTGCGGCTGGAAGTCGGGAGCGCCCGAGGCCATGTGCACGGTCTTGCCGTCGACGAACCACAGCGCGTGCACGCCGCGCGAATGCGGGCCCGAGCAGTCGAAGTGCGACAGCAGGCGCGGCGCCTCGGGGCGGCTGATGTCGAAGAGGTCGAAGCCGGCGGGCGCCATGCCCGGCTGCTGCGTCTGGTAGGCCACCGCCATGGTCTGCCCGCAGACGTCCAGCGAGTTCGAGCGCATCTTCATGTGCGGCAGCTCGGTCTGCACCAGCACCCGGGGCTGGCGCGGGTCGGTGACGTCGACGCCGGTGAAGTTCTTGGGGGCCGACTCGTGCGCCAGCCACAGCACGCGGCGGCCGTCGGTCGTCTGCTGCATGGCGATGCCTTCGCCCAGGCCGCCGAAGCCCTGCAGCTCGTGCTGCGCGAGCAGCTTCATGTTCAGCGCCAGCGTGCGGTCGGCGCGGCCGGCGGGGGTGGGCAGGTTCAGCGAGGTCATGGGATGCGGGAGTGGTGAGGTTGGGTGATCAGGCCGGTGCTGCACCGCTGCCCGGAACGACGCCGGGGGGCAGCAGCAGGCAGTGCTCGGCGATCTGCCCCGGCCGGCACCACCACACCAGGCCGGCATCGGCATGGCGCTGGCAGTGCTGCAGCGCGCGGCGCAAGGCCCGCAGGCGGAAGGGCTGGCCGAACACGTAGGGGTGCACCGAGACGTTCAGCACCAGCGGGTGCTGCCGGCACTGTTCGATCATCTCGTCGAACTGCTCGGTGAGCATGTGGCAGAAGACGTCGGCGTCGCCCTTGCGGTGGATGACGTGCTGCGAGTCGTTCAGCTCCACCGGGTAGGGCACCGACAGCAGCGGGCCGGCGCGCGTGCGCAGCCACACCGGCTGGTCGTCCATCGGCCAGTCCATCAGGTAGGTGTAGCCCAGCTCCTTCAGCAGGTCGGGCGTGTGGCGCGTCTCGTAGGCGCCGGCACCCATCCAGCCCATCGGCGGGCGGCCTTCGTGGCGGGTGATGGTGTCGGTGACCTCGCGCAGCACGCGCTCTTCGTCGGGCTCCCACAGGCCGCGCAGGTTCTCGGCATTGCTTCGGCCGTGCGCCACCACCTCGTCGCCGCGGCGGCGGATGGCGTCGGTGATCTGCGGCGCGAACTCGTAGATCAGGCTGTTGGTGTTGTGCGCCGCCGGCAGCTGCAGTTCGTCGAGCAGGTCGAACAGGCGCCAGATGCCGATGCGGTTGCCGTAGTCGCGCCAGGCGTAGTTGCGGTGCGTCTGCGGCTCGCCGGTCTTGGCCGGGTCGTGGCCCAGGCCGGCGCCGAAGGCGAACCATTCGATGTTGGTCGTGATGACGAAGGCCAGGCGCTTGCCGCCCGGCCAGTGGTAGTCGCCACGGCCGGGCAGCGGCGTGAAGTCGTAGCGGTCGTGCTGCGGCAGCAGCGCCCTGCCCGTCATGTGCGGTCCTTCATTCGAGCTTGGCACCCGAGGCCTTGACCACCGGCGCGTACTTGGCGATCTCCTGCCCCATCATCGCGCCGAAGGCCTCGGGCGTGGTGGCGATGGCGTCGGCGCCGATGTTGTCGAAGACCTTCCTGATGTCGTCGCTCTGGATCGCCTTGGCGAACTCGGCATTCAGCTTGCGCACGATGGCCGGGTCCATGCCCTTGGGGCCGAGGATGCCGCTGTACAGCACGACGTCGAAGTTGGCCACGCCGGCCTCGGCCATGGTGGGCACGTCGGGCGCCGCCGCCACGCGCTTGGGCGTGGTGACCGCCAGCGCGCGCAGCTTGCCCGACTTGGCGTTGGACATCGCCGGCGGCATGGTCGAGAACACGAAGCCGACCTCGTTGCCCAGGATGGCCTGCGTCGCCGGGTTGCTGCCCTTGTAGGGCACGTGCACGACGTCCAGGCCCTCGCTGGTCTTGAACATCTCGCTGGCCAGGTGAATGATGGTGCCGTTGCCCGACGAGCCGTAGGACATCTTGCCCGGCGCGGCCTTCAGCTGTGCTGCGAGTTCCTTCACCGTCTTCGCCGGCGACGACGGGTGCACCACCAGCATCAGCGGCGTGGAAGCCACCAGCGCGATGGGGCTGAAGTCCTTCACCGAGTCGTAGGGCAGCTTGGGGTAGAGGCTGGCGTTGATGGCGTGCGTGGTCATGTCCTGCAGCCAGATCGTGTAGCCGTCGGGCGGCGCCTTGGCCACCAGGTCACCGGCGATGGTGGTGCCGGCGCCGGGCTTGTTGTCGACGACGACGGTCTGCCCGAGGTTGTTCGACATCTTGGCGGCGATGGCGCGGGCCAGCACGTCGGAAATGCCGCCGGGCGCGAAGCCCACCACCAGGCGGATGTTCTGCTTCGGGTAGTCGGCCTGCGCCTGGGCGGGCAGGCACGCCAGCGCCGCTGCGGAGAGCAGAGCGGCGGGCAGCAGGCGGTTGATCAGTCGTCGGTTCATCGGGATCTCCAGGGGAAGGCGTGGTGAAGGGGTGAAGGAGTGAAGGAGTGAAGGGGTGAAGGGCAAAGGGTGAAACGCGGTGGACGGGCGCTGCGGTGCAAATCGCATGCCGCTCCTGGCTTCAGGGGCTGGACGGTGCATCGGGCGTGCCGGGCTCGGGGGCCAGCCGCGTTCCACGCTGCAGCTTGACGGTGTGCACGTGCTCGCGCATCAGGCCTTCGGCGCGGGCGCCGTCGCGCCGCAGCACGGCGTCGAAGATGCGGTGGTGGTCGTCGTGGCTGCGGCGCAGCCAGGCGTGGTCGTCCCACACCACGTTGCGCTCCGACGAGGCCGGGATGTTGTGGCACAGGCGCAGCGTGTCCTGCACCATGCGGTTGTCGGCCGCCTGCAGGATGGCGGCGTGGAAGCGCGCGTTGACGCTGCTGAAGACCGGCCGGTCGGCCACCAGCAACCGCCCCTTGGCCATGACGCGATCGCCTTCCTGCAGCGCCGTCACCACGGCGGCCTGTTGCGCCTCCGACAGGCCGCGCTGCGCCGCCAGGCGCGCCGCCAGGCCTTCGAGCACGCCACGCACGTCGAAGATGGCGTTCAGCTGCGCGCGGCCGACGCTGCGCACGCTGTAGCCGCGGTTGGGCACGTAGTCGAGCAGACCCTCGGCGGCCAGGCCGTGCAGCGCCGAGCGCACCGGCGTGCGCGAGACCTGCAGCATCGCCGAGAGCGATTCCTCGTTCAGCTTCTCTTCGGGCCCGAAGCGGCCTTCGAGCAGCGCAGCGCGCAGGCGATCGGTGACGCTCTGCGCCAGCGTGACGGCGGCCTTGGGCATCGCTTGCCTTCGCGGTGGCGTTCTCGAAGGCCCTAGTTTGGATACAAAACAGGCACCACGCAAGTGCCTTCGGGCGAATCGAGCGCCCGTCTGGTGCAGATTGGATACAACTTCAGGGCGCGCGGGAGGGCGGGCTTGGCACGCACTTTGCGTGGAGCCTGTCGCCGCGGCCGACCGGTCCGGCCCCTTTCCACCCGTGGAGGTTCCGACCATGAAGAGACGCCAGTTCCTCGAGACGACGGCCGCCGTGGCCGCCACCGGCCTCGGTGCCGCCACCGCCGTGCAGGCGCAGGGCGCCACGCCCGAGGTCATCCGCATCGGCCACCTGGTGGGCATCTGCATGTCGCCGCTGTTCTACGGCCACGCCACCGGCATGTTCAAGGCCGAGGGCCTGAACGTCGAGCTGAAGTTCGTGCCCAACCCGGGCGACGGCCTGGCGGCGCTGGTCAGCGGCGCCATCAACATCGCCCACCTGCCCTTCACCAACGTGGTGGTGGCCGCCCACAACGGCGCGCCGGTGCGCACCATCGCCGGCTCGGGCGCCGGCGGCATCTTCCTCATCGCGCAGCCCGGCAGCGGCATCCGCTCGATGGCCGACCTTCAGAAGGCCAAGGGCAAGGGCCTGAAGATCGGCGCCATGCGCCTGAACACCTTCGAGATGATGGCCTACCGCGCGCTGTCCAACAGCGGTCTGGGCTACAACGACTTCAACATGGTCTGGTTCAACGACACCTTGTCGATGGCCGCCGCCTTCGAGGCCAAGGCCGTCGACGTCGTCACCCACGTCGAGCCCTTCGCCACCAACCTGGTCGACAAGATGGGCGGCGTGCCGATCGCCAGCAACCTCGAGACCTGGGGCAAGGACGGCCCCGACTGCGTGACCAACGCCCGCCAGGACTTCATCGCCAGCTACCCAGACGCCACGCGCCGCTACCTGAAGGTGCTGCTGAAGGCCGACCGCGCGATCCGCGCCGACATGCCGGCCGCCGTCGAGGTGCTGGACAAGGGCAAGTACTACCGCGTCGACAAGGCCACGCTGGCGGCCTCGCTGCCGCGGCAGCTGCCGCAGGTCGACCTCACGCGCGGCGGCGACAAGGGCATGGAAGTCGCCATCAACGACATGCTGACGCTGGGCTACCTGAAGAAGGTGCCCGAGGTGCTGGACCTGCGCCTGCTGCGCGACACTCTGAAGACCGTGTGAGCGCGCCGGGCCGCTCCCAAGCGCTCACAGCGGAGCGCGCAGCGCGGACGCTCGTCCGGTTCGGCGGGCTGCCGCGATGAGCGCCGTGATCCCCCCGCCGGCCTCGCTGAAAGCTGCCGCCGTGACAGTGCCGGCCAAGGCCTCGCCGTGGCGCCGCCGCGGCCTGCTGGCACTGGCCACGCTGCTGCCCTGGGTCGTGCTGGTCAGCCTGTGGGAGCTGGCCATCGCCCGCGGCTGGGTGCAGGCCTCGCTGCTGCCGCCGCCGTCTTCGTTCCTGGGCTACGCGGTCGAGAACCAGCTGCGCGTGGGCTTCGGCAACGACGCCATGTCCATCCCCGGCGCCATCCTGGCCAGCGTCTACCGCGTGCTGGCCGGCATGGCGCTGGGCTTCGTGGCGGCACTGGCCACGGGCATCGCGATCTCGAAGTCGGGCATCGCGTCGGCCGCGCTGCTGCCCATCGTGCGTGGCCTGGCGCCCATCGCGCCCATCGCCTGGATCCCGCTGGGCATCATGCTGCTGGGCATCGGCAACGCCACGGCCATCTTCATCGTCTTCACCGGCGTGTTCTTCCTGCTCACGCTGTCGACGGTGGCGGCCGTGGGCTCGGTCGACCCGCGCCTGATCAAGACGGCGCGCACCTTCGGCGCCTCGGAGCGCCAGGTCTGGCAGTGGGTGATCTTCCCGGCCGTGCTGCCGCAGGTCTTCACCATGCTGCGCATCAACTTCTTCGCCGCCTGGATGGCCGTGC
>LNFM01001299.1_pt1 | contig 57348 bp, 70 predicted proteins | sample 596031 | NCBI WGS metagenome assembly LNFM01 (sample SAMN04254537, study PRJNA301005) | activated carbon metagenome | isolation source: dual media filters at the Ann Arbor, Michigan drinking water treatment plant | place: USA: Ann Arbor | reverse complement strand
ATCAATTTACGCCCGCGAAAACGCCTGGGCTGGAAGACGCCGTACGAAGTTTATGCAGGGGTGAGCGTTGCACTTATGTGTTGAATTCAGGTGAAATGGATGTTTGGGGTGGCGGTCAGAAAGTTCAAAAAACCCGCCTAGTGCGGGTTTTTTATTTAACAGAGATAAAGCATTGAAACAGACACTATACAAATACTGCTCGAACTCAACAGAAAATCAACTACATAGATTTATAGAAGTCCTCAAAGGTAGAATTTATTTTTCGTCACCATCAAAATTTAACGACCCCTTCGAGCTATCTGCAAAAGTAAATATATCCACATCCCCACTCTTATACGGCTTAACCGCAAGAGAAAAGGAAGAAGTACAGCAAATATTTCGACTCCGAGCTCCTCAAGCGGTGTCGGAGGAGTGGCGAGAAAAAATTGGCATTCTCTGCTTATCTGAAGATCCAAAAAACATATTAATGTGGTCACACTACGCCAACAATCACTCTGGCATATGCATAGGCTTCAACACAGATATCACTCCCTTCAATACTGCAACTGCAATTACTTATAGCGATGAAAGACCGATAGCTGAATTCAACTCCGACCCAAACAAGCTAATTGAGCGAGTATTACTCACAAAATCACAACACTGGAAATATGAAAAAGAATGGAGAGCAATCAAAAGAACAGTAGAAGATGAGGAGCTTAATTTTTATAATGAAATTTTCAAAGCCGACGCTGCACGACTAGAAGAAATAGCAGAAATAATTGAGCAATACGGTGGCCCTAACACATACAGCTTCGACACAAGCGCAATACGAAGTATATTTTTAGGCGCCAGAATCACACAAGAAAATAAAGAAATACTAACTCAAACAATACGCACCGTCTGCCCGCATGCAAAGATCTTCCAAATAGAACTAGACAACAATTACTTCTGGCTCAACCAGAAACAGCTCAAACACTAGGGAACAGCAAGTTGCCCGGACAATCACCGCTGCGGTGGATGGATAAAGCGTCATCCACCCTACGCACGGCATCCGTAGGGTGGACAACGCGAAGCTTGTCCACCGGCATACAAAGCCTCAATGACCAACCGGCATCATCACGTGCGTTGATTTTTAATCCGCAGTCTCACAGACGATGCCAAACGCCTCGTCAGGAGGCCGAGAGGAATCGTTGCGTAAGGGGTTGAGCGGCATGGATGCCGCGAGAGCCGCTATGGGCCAGGGATGGCCCTTCGCGGCGGGCCCCTGGAGCAATGATGGAACGAGGGAAGTCGAGCGCAGCGAGACCCGGATGCAAGGGGCAAGACCTCTTGGTTACTTCTGGGGCGTTTGCCAGAAGTAACCCGCCGTAAGGGCGGAACCGTTCGGCCCGGCAACAGATAAGCAGCGCATACAAAGCAAGTAGCCCGGACAACCACCGCAATGGTAGATGAATAAAGCGTCATCCGCCCTATGCTCGGCATCCGTAGGGTGGACAACGCGAAGCTTGTCCACCATGGTTCAGATACAGCCATCGCTCAAGGACGAGCCGCCATGCCCAATTACCGACGCACCCGCGTACCGGGCGCTACCTACTTCTTCACCGTCAACCTGCGTGATCGCTCAAGCGATCTGCTTATCCGCGAAATCGACTTGCTGCGTGAGACAGTACGCGCCACCAAAGCCCGTCATCCCTTCTATATCGATGCCTGGGTGGTGCTGCCCGAGCACATGCATTGCCTGTGGACACTCCCACCTGGCGACGCCGATTTCGCGCTGCGCTGGAAGGTCATCAAGTTCGCCTTCAGCAAACGCCTGCCCGCCACCGAAATGCTAAGCGCCAATCAGCAGAACAGGCGTGAGCGTGGTATTTGGCAAAGGCGCTACTGGGAACATCTGATCCGTGACGAACGCGATTACCAGCGCCACTTCGATTACATCCACTACAACCCGCTTAAACACGGCCATGTGGCACGGTTGGTAGATTGGCCCTATTCGAGTTTCCATCGGGCAGTAGCAGAAGGTATTTACCCAGAAGATTGGTGTGGTGTGCCGGAGCAGATCGAGGGTGGTTAGGGTGAGTAAGCGACCCGATGGTGAATGAAAAGAGCGTCATCCACCCTACTGGTTTTTGCCTTTCTTCTTCGCAAGCGCCTTCATACGCGCGGCGGCCTTCTGCACGGTGGCCATTTTTTCGGACCGTTTCATGCCGCGCCATTTGCGGATTTCTTCACGCGTGCGCCCGCAACTGACGCACAGCTCGCTGTTGAGCTGGCACAGCGATACGCAGGGGTTCTCAATGTCCTTAGCCACGCGTCTGCTCGACCGCAAATGCAACATGGTCGGCGATACGGGTCACGCTGATACTCACCTCATCGAACGCGGCCAGTGTCAGCGCCAGCATTCTCGCTTTGTCCGTGCTCGCCAGTGCCCGCGCTTTGTGCGCCTCGCTGTCGAACATCCAGTTCACCATCAGGCTCTGCGGAAAGTGCGCGTAGTCCACCTCATGGGTGAGCCACTGGAAGCCAACGATTTCACTTTTGGCTGTTTCGCAGGCAAGGGTCAGGGTGCGGATCAGCTCGCGCTCCATACCTGAGTACTTTCGTTTCGGCGAGGGCATAGGGTTCTTCTGGGACGGTGTCAGTACAGCGCAATCTTACCTGAGACCACCAGCAGATGCGGTGCAGCGCGTTGCGCGCTGTGTCGATGACGGTAGCAGCCTGATCAAGTCCGTAACGGCGTTAAACGCGCCGTGCGTGGCGGTGCTTGGCCGCGTCGGCCAACCGGCATTATTCCGTTCAGGCCTACTGGCTCGGGAATGCGCCGTTAGCACTCACCCGCAACCCGCAAAAAAGCCTGAGTGCGGAACGCTTGACGCTAAAACGCAAAGCGCCCCAGCGGCGAACTCGCAACCCTGCGAGCCGCCTGTGGCGAGGGCTCAGCGCCCATCAGCTCACTTCTTTTTCTTATCGTCCTTGCCCACTTCGTGGCCAATCACCCCACCAACGGCCGCACCCAAACCGGTGCAGAGCACTCCGCCGCAGAGCAGGTTCCCGGCAACGCCACCCACCACAGCACCACTGGCAGTGGTCTTGTCTTGGTGCGACATGTTCGAGCAACCGCTCAACCCCACGGTGGCGAATACAAGACCGGCGAACAACAATTTGGACATACCCATGAGCGTGACTCCAATGCAGCGCCTAATAAAACACTCCGGCTGATTGCCCGATTTCATAGGCGGCAGATGGACATTGTGAGCTGATTACGAGACGGCGTCTGGTAAATCGTCAGCAGCCAGCCCGGCACACCAACCACCTCAGGCTAGGTGCGCTCGCTGAGGCTTCGCAGGGTAGACAACCGGAGCGTCCCACCCTCGCTCAAACACCCAAAGCTCCAGCATGCACCGCGCCCTCAGCGCATCACACAGACAAACAACGCATTGCCGGCTTCAGCATCCCAAGGCGTGAGCTTTTCATAGTCATGGGCCAGCACGTGCACCTCGAAGTCAGGCGCCAGCAAGGCCTGTAACTCGGCAAAGCTCACCGCGACCATGGGGTGTTCGTCATGCCAGACCTGGGTGTGCGCACCCACGGTGCGCTCGATGCGCAGCCTGAGTGATTGCTGCTCGCCTTCGCCGACGTAGTGCCAACCCGAGCGGAAGCTGAACAGGCCGTCGGCGTGTTGGGCGGTGTGGGCAGCGAAGGAGGCGTTGTCGATGCGGTCTTTGTCGACAGCGTTGAAGCAGAACACGCCGTTGGCGGCTAACGCGCTATGCACGCTGGCGATGCAGGCCTTGAGGCGATCAATGCCGCCGCTGTAGTGGATGGAATAGAGAAAGCAGGTGATCAGGTCCAGCGGCGTGGCGACGCTGAAGGCGCACATGTCCTGCTGGGAGAACTGCGCCTCCGGGCAACGCACGGCAGCGCGGTCGAGCATCGGCTGGTTGATGTCCAGTCCGCTGCTTTGGTAACCGGCATCGGTGAAGTGGCGCACGTGCGGGCCCGTGCCGCAGGCCAGGTCCAGGTGGCGCTTGCCGGCGTTGCCAAACAGCTGTTGCAGGCGATGCACGCAGTGGCTTTGCGACTGGTAGTCGATGTCCGCGCACATGAGGTCGTAGTAACCCGACAGGTCGGTATAGAGGGCGTTGCCGGGCATGATGACCTGAGGTATTGAGCGGGCTGGCGGGGCGCGCATGATAGCCGAAGCCACGCGGGCCGAATCGGCTTTTTCACGGTGCCGCGGGCGCGCCGTGGCGCGGTGTGCAGGCAGCGTTATGCCGCGAGGGACAGTCGATCACGCGGCGCCTGCCGCGGGCGTTACAATGGCGCCCTCGCCCTATGCCCAGCCTGGGCACACCTGGAGCCCGCGTTTCGATGTTCACACTTGTACACCTGCACACACCGCCGCCCGAGGACCTGAAAAGCCAGGTGCTGCAGTTGGTGGTGGATTACCTCGGCGACATCAGCCCGGTGTCGCTGACGCCCAGTAATCCGCTGTATCAGCTGTACCAATACGTGATCGGCTACGAGGTGCACCTGTACCTGCAAGCCATGGACGCTGCGCGTGAAGACCGCGCGCAGCTGGTTCTGGCGCTGGACGATCAAGACCCGTCCCAGGTGCTCGGCTTTACCCTGTACCTGCCCAGTGAAGATGATCCTGAAGCGTGCACCCTGGCGTACATGGCCGTGCACGCCCGCCATCGCCGGTGTGGTATTGCCAGGGCCATGCTGCAACACATGATCGCCCGCCGGCCCCACGCCGAGCTGGCCTGTGTGGCAAGCAAGGTGCCGGTCTTCGAGGCCATGGGGTTGCACGTGCTGGCTGCGCAGGGGCCACAGGTGTTGATGAACACCCGCCGCCAGCGCTCAGATGGTCGGGTGGCGGTGCAGGACCTGGCACCGATTTTTCAGTCCAAGGAGGTGCGGCAGATCCATGCCTATCTGGTGCAGCAGCACGGCAAGAAGGCCATGGGCGACGCCGAGAAACAGCGCGACCGGCGCCTCGATCAGCTGGCCTTGCAGGCGCAGGCACTGGTTAAAGAGCGCTTCCCGACGATCCACTGAGGCCGGTCAGCCTGCGCGCAATCTCGCGCAGGCGTCAGCTCACTGCATGCAGCACTGCTTGTGTTTCTTGCCGCTGCCGCAAGGGCACGGGTCATTGCGCCCGACCTTCGGCGCCTCACGGCGGATCGGTTCCAGCGGCTCGCGGCGCGCCAACCAGTAGGCGTGCAGTTCGATGGCGGACGCTTCGACCATCTCCAGCGCGGTTTCGCGCTCTTCGTCGCTAAAGCCGGCGATCACCGCTTCGCCTTCTTCGGAGCAATGCAGGGCAATCACCGCCAGCAGTTCGGTCAGCTCGTCATCCTGCTCATCGTCGACCCAACCGCCCAGCTCGGCACCGCGCATGTAGCCGAAGCACCAGGCCTCAACGACAACCTGCTCGTCCTCGTCGATCAGAAACAGCGCTTCATAGTCTTCCGGCGCATGGCTCAGGGTTTGCGCAGCATGGTTCATCAGGTCGATGGCCAGCTGCATAAAGCGCTCGGCCTCTTTCGGGTTTTGCCAGTTTGGCTCATGCCCTTCACCCCAAATCGCCGGGTACCAGACGCTCGGCGCAATTACCTTGGGGCCGGAGACAATCGCCGTCAGAAAGCCATCCAGCTCGCTGGCCGTGGCGATGGATTCCTCGCTGCCATACTGGCTCAGCCATTTATCGATCTGATCAAGCTCTTGGTCCACGTCTTACATCCTCCAGGTCAAGGACACAGGCGCCAAACCAGCCCCTGCAAAAAGGCGCCAAGCCTACACGATTACAGCCGCCACTCCGTAGCGGCGCCGAACAGCTGAACGGCATTACGCGAATGAACATCCCGAGGTCGAATCCAGACCGCTGCCCCACCAACTGCTGCTCTATGGTGAGGACCCTTTGAACCTATCAGCGGAGCACCCCATGGCCAACCCACCAATCACCGTCCTGCGCGACACCCAGCCAATGCCCGTCGTCGATGCCTGCAAGTGGGAGCGCATTGAAGGTGATCCGCACACCGTCAACCTCAACGCCTACACCTCCGATGACGGCAGTAAGATCATGGGCACCTGGATCTGCACCCCGGGCAAATGGCGGGTCGAATACGTGAAGTGGGAGTACTGCCACTTCCAGGAAGGCTACTGCATCATCACCCCGGATGGCATGGCGCCGATCCACCTCAAGGCCGGCGATATCTTCGTTGTCGAGCCCGGTATGAAGGGCACCTGGGAAGTCGTCGAGACCGTGCGCAAGTACTTCGTGTTCGCCTGATAGGTCGCCGCGCCTGCCTGGCAGGCCCACGGCCCGACCCTGACTGCCAATGCCAGGCTATGTGGGAGGGGCCGGGCGGCGTTCCGCTTTAGCCGCGACGCTTTGAGCGCTTTCAAGGCTTATCGCGAATAAAGGCTAGGCGCCCCTTCGCGTCTACAGCCAGGCTCAGCCTGCAACAGCGCCCTCATAAGCCGCCACTGATCCGGCAGGGTGCCGCCTCGCCCTCAGGCAGCTACAATGCAAGCCTTGCCCGTGCCGCCTGATAAAAGAAACCGCCATGTCCTTGCCCAAACACCACCTGGAACTGCTCAGCCCCGCCCGCGATGTGGCGATTGCCCGCGAGGCCATCCTGCACGGCGCCGATGCCATTTATATCGGCGGCCCCAGCTTCGGCGCGCGGCACAACGCCGCGAACGAGGTGAGCGAGATCGCCGGGCTGGTCGAGTTCGCCCGCCGCTATCACGCGCGGGTGTTCACCACGATCAACACCATCCTGCATGACGACGAGCTGGAGCCGGCACGCAAGCTGATCCACCAGCTCTACGACGCGGGCGTGGATGCGCTGATCGTGCAGGACATGGGCGTGATGGAGCTGGATATTCCGCCCATCGAGCTGCATGCCAGCACCCAGACCGATATCCGCACCCTGGAACGGGCCAGGTTTCTTGACCAGGCCGGCTTCTCCCAGCTGGTACTGGCGCGCGAGCTGAACCTGCAGGAAATCCGCGCGATTGCTGATGAAACCGATGCCGCCATCGAGTTCTTCATCCACGGCGCGCTCTGCGTGGCCTTCTCCGGCCAGTGCAACATCTCCCATGCGCAGACCGGGCGCAGTGCCAACCGCGGCGACTGCTCCCAGGCCTGCCGCCTGCCCTACACCCTCAAGGATGAAAAAGGCGGCGTCATCGCCTTTGAGAAACACCTGTTGTCGATGAAGGACAACAACCAGAGCGCCAACATCCGCGCCCTGGTCGAAGCCGGCGTGCGCTCGTTCAAGATCGAGGGCCGCTACAAGGACATGGGCTATGTGAAGAACATCACCGCCTACTACCGCCAGCGCCTCGACCAGGTGCTCGAAGAGCGCCCCGACTTGGCCCGCGCGTCCAGCGGCCATACCGCGCATTTCTTCGTGCCCGACCCGGACAAGACCTTCCACCGTGGCAGCACCGATTACTTCGTAAGCGAGCGCAAGATCGACATCGGCGCCTTCGACTCGCCAACCTTTACCGGGCTGGCGGTGGGCCATGTGGAGAAGGTCGGCAAACGCGACCTGATCGCCGTCACCGACACGCCGCTGTCCAACGGCGACGGCCTCAATGTGCTGGTCAAACGTGACGTGGTGGGCTTTCGCGCGAACATCGCTGAATTGAAGGGTGAGTTCGAGGAAGACGGCGCGCCGCGCTACCGCTACCGCGTCGAACCCAATGAAATGCCGGCCGGCCTCAGCCGCCTGCGGCCCAACCACCCGTTGAGCCGCAACCTCGACCACAACTGGCAACAGGCCCTGCAAAAAACCAGCGCCGAGCGCCGCATCGGCGTGAGCTGGCAGGTCGAACTGCGCGAAAGCGCGCTGCAACTGACCGCCACCAGCGAGGAAGGCATCAGCGTACAGGTCGCCCTGCCCGGCCCATTCGGCCCGGCCAACAAGCCGGAACAGGCACTCGACGGCCTGCGCGACCTGCTGACCCAGCTTGGCACCACCATGTACCACGCCCAGGGCGTCACCCTGGACGCACCGCAGGCGTTCTTCGTACCCAACTCGCAGCTCAAGGCGCTGCGCCGCGACGCCATCGAGCAGCTCACCGCAGCCCGCGTAGCGGCCCATCCGCGTGGCGGGCGCAAGGCGGAGACTGATCCGGCGCCGGTGTACCCGGAAGCGCACCTGTCGTTTCTGGCCAACGTCTACAACCACAAGGCCCGCGCGTTCTACCACCGTCATGGTGTGCAGCTAATCGACGCGGCCTACGAGGCCCACGAAGAAGCCGGCGAAGTGCCGGTGATGATCACCAAGCACTGCCTGCGCTTCTCCTTCAACCTGTGCCCCAAACAGGCCAAGGGCGTGACCGGGGTAAAAACCCGCGTCGAGCCGATGCAGCTGGTGCATGGCGACGAAGTGCTGACCCTCAAGTTCGACTGCAAACCCTGCGAGATGCACGTCATCGGCAAGATGAAGGGTCACATCCTCGGCCTGCCGCACCCCGGCAGCGCCGCCACCCAAGTAGTCGGTCATATCACCCCGGCCGACCTGCTGAAAACCGCGCGGCAGAAGCCGGGTTACAGCCATTGAGGCGTGAGCAAACGGGCTGAGTATTGAGGGCGGTGCGCGCGGCGCACCCTACCCTCGGCTGATACCACTACCCCTGCGTCCCCGTCGCATACAGCACCTGGTCAGATAGCGTTCGCTACTGCCCGATACCCGCGCAACGATGAGCCGGTTTTTCACCGAGCGGCTTAAGTCCCCGAATGCACTGTCAGGCGCACCAGCAGCATGACCAACGGGCGGACAAACAACACGCAGCAGAAAGCCACCGGCATTGCCAACTGATAAGCCTTGAGCACGCGCCACAGATACCCCTCGGCGAAGCCGGTGTTGGCCGCGGTGATCACCAGGCACATGAGAAACGCCATGATGCCCGGCATAAAAAACGCGAACACCACGGGGGTGAAGCGCGCGGGCAGCTTCCAGCGGCCGGGGCTGGGTGGGGTCGACTCGGGCATAGCGGGGCCTGTGATGGTAAGAAAATCAGACGAGGACTTTACCCACGTTGTCGTGTTGGCAGTAGCGCTGCCGTTGACGTCCGCGATCTCTGGCAGCCGAAGATCTCTATCTTTCGGCGATAACCCGTGGATTAAAAACCGCTTATTAATCAGTTATTCATGAGCAACAGTCACATATCATTTGCCCATAGCTCGGTTTTTCCGCACACACGCAGGCTTTAGCATGCCGTCATGTTCATTACGCAGGCTTTAGCCATGAAGAAGATTTTGCTACTCAACGGCGCCAAACAGTTCGCTCATTCCGACGGCCGCTACAACACCACCCTGCATGACACAGCCCTGGCGTTTCTCGACCGGGCTGGCCACGACGTGCGCCAGACGCACATCGACAGCGGTTATCAGGTGGCAGACGAGGTGGCCAAGTTTCTCTGGGCCGATGTGATCATTTACCAGATGCCGGGCTGGTGGATGGGTGCGCCCTGGACGGTTAAGAAGTACTTGGATGAAGTGTTCACCGAAGGCCACGGCAGCCTGTATGCCAGCGATGGTCGCACCCGCTCGGACGCGTCGCAAAAATACGGCAGCGGTGGTTTGATCCAGGGTAAGCAGTACATGCTGTCGTTGACCTGGAATGCACCCCAGCAGGCGTTCGACGATCCGACGGACTTCTTCGGCGGCAAGGGTGTGGATGCGGTGTACCTGCCGTTCCACAAGGCCAACGAGTTTCTGGGCATGACGGCGCTGCCGACGTTCCTGTGCACCGATGTGATGAAAGTGCCGGCGATCGAGCGCGATGTGCAGCGCTACCACGCGCACCTGGCTGACGTGTTCGGTGCGCCTCAGGCGTAAACGCTGATACCGCCCTTCTCCTGCAACCACTGGCGGTAGGTGTCCAGCGACTGGGTTTCCTTGTCACCGTTGACGCCACTGAAGCGCAGGCTCTTGTCCAGCCCTTGGTCTATCAGCAGCTGGACCTGACCCAGCAGCTTATTGGCGTCGTCCCGGTCGAGGTCAGCCACGTCCGGCAGGGCAACCGTGGCAGGTGCGTTAGCCTCTGTCGCCCCGCTTGCAGCCGGTGCGCTGGCAGTGGCCGTGGTTCCTCTGTCGTTATTCAGGGCACGCAGCAATCCCCCTTCGCTGCGCGCGACCACTTGGCCGGCGAAGCGGCGCAGTTCTGCCAGCGGGTCGCTGCCCGCAGCGGCAGAACCTTCGGCGCCGGCGTTGGTTTTCGCGGATAAGGCGTTTGCCTGACTGGTGTAATAGCTGACCATCGCTGGAGCGCTACCGGTGATGCTGGTCATAAGGCCTCCTTGGCCGCACTGAGCACAGGCATCAAGCAGGATATGGGCCAGCAGGCGAGCGCCCTAACTCAGCGGGCTACGGGCCATGGGTACGGCACAGCCCTGCCACGAGGCGGCAAGCCATTGCCAATGCGGCAGTCATGGGGGGGTTGAGGTCGGCAGCCTGCAACCGGTCAACGGTCGCAGGCTCAGGCAGGCTTAGAGGCCTTCGGTGCGGATACCGGCGTAGAGGCGGGTCATTTCGTTAAGCTGGCGGAACAGCGACTCGGCATTGACCGCCACGATAGTCGGCACAAATTCCTTGGACGCAAAGGCCTTGCTAGCAAACTGCCAACGGGCATCGGTCTTGCGCAGCGCATCGGCGATTTCTGCATTCGGCGCGCCCGCCGCTTGCAGCTCCTGCATGATCAGGCTGAATTCCTTAACCGATGCCTCGAACGATTCGTCCAGCCCCGGTGAGTCGACGCCCCAGGCCCGAGCCATGTAGAACATGGCGGTGCGCTGGGTCAGTACGCGGTTCCAACCGCTGCGGTTGATCGCATGGGAGGCAGCGTCGCCGTTGTGCTGCTCGAACAGGTCAGTGACCTGCTGGCACTGCTTGACCAGTTCCTCAGCCTTGGCCAGCACCGCAGGGGCCTGGGCCTTGTCCGGGGTAGCAGCCACCAGCGGGCGGTACTCATTCCAGACACGCTCAACCTCAGCCAATGCTGCGCGGGTGGCATCATCAGGGGCTTGTTCTTTAAGGGTCGCGTGGTGATCTTCGAACAGCGCAATGCTGTCGGCGCGTTGTTTACTGGCTTCTTCGACTCGAACGTCGGAGCCGATCATCAGGTAATCCTTGGCCATGATCTGACCCAGGCTGCGCTGCAGCCCCGCCATGTTCATGACTTCAAGCGGTGCCATCTGCGCCCAGCAGCTCAGGCTCAACAGGCTGCTGGCCAGCAGCAGCGTACGCATAGTGTTCTTGATCGACACGGTAATCCTTGCAGGTTGGCGCGCGACGCCGCCTAGGCGTGGACGCAGATGGCAGTTAAAACCGCACGGCACTTATCCTGAGCAGGCAGGCGCGGCGGCATGTAATTGTAATAGCACAGCAGCTGGCTTGGCGCCTCCATCGCGGCGGATTGATCCTGCGGTGACCGGCCGGTTCGCAATCTGGTGAACCGCGTCACAGGTTGCGGCTCGGCACTGGTCCGAATGCAACACGCACAAAAAACCCGGCCTGCAGAAGCAGGCCGGGTTTCTCAGTACGCAGGGGGTCAGACTTTGTCGACACCGCGCTTAATTGCGTCTTTGGCATCGCCTTTCAGCTGCTGGCCTTTGCCCTTGATCTGCTGAGCATCGCCTTCGCCTTCCAGGCGTGGGTTGTCGGTCGCCTTGCCGACACCTTCTTTGACTTTGCCGATGGCTTCGTTGGCATGGCCTTTCAGTTTGTCCTGAGTGCTGCTCATGTGACACCTCATTTCCTAATGGGTTACAGGGATATCGAGGGCCTCACGCTGCAGAGGTTCGATTTATTTTTGCAGCGGCCGGCACGTCATTTGTGCATACAAATGGGCTTGAACCATCTCGCCGCTCGACGCGACCAACATCGGACACGGCCAGTGCGTTGGCCTGTCATTGATCCGCAGCGAGGTACACATGAGCCAGATTCTGATTGCCGCATTCGACCGCTACGAGCAGGCCGACCAAGCCAAACAGGCCCTGATCAGCGAGGGCATTGCCAGCGACGCCATTCAGCTGTCCGCTTCCAGTAACCCGGAAACGGTCGACAATGAGACCCTGGATATCGCAGCCGGCAAACAGCACAGCCAATCGATGGGCGATGCGGTCAGCGAGTTCATTCAATCGGTGTTCAGCGATGATGCCGACGCCGGCCACTACCCCGAAGCCATGCGCCGGGGCTCGACCCTGATTACCGTGAGCCTCGACGACAGCGCTCAGGTCGCGGCGGTGGAAGCCACCCTGACCCGCCACGGCGCCATTGATGTGAACGAACGCAGCAGCCAGTGGGGCGAAGATGACAGGCCGCTGACAGCGAGCACCGAGGCGCTGACCACCGGCTACCCGGACGCCACCTCGACCAGCAGCGGCGTCACCGACGCCGACAAAAGCACAGCCGAGGAACTCGCCGCAGGCGACAACGCCATTCCTGGTCGCGCCGCTAATCGCCACGCGCCCGGACGGGACCATACCGCCGGCCGCGTACATATCGTTACCCGCTGAGCTTGCCGACAGGGAAATTTGCGGTAGGCTTTGCGCTTCTTTGAAAGGAGTAACGCCCCATGGCCAAAGCCACTGCCCGCCACATCCTGGTTGCCACTGAAGACAAGTGCAACGAACTGAAAGCCGCTATCGAAGGCGGTGCCGACTTCGCCCAGGTCGCCAAGGACAACTCCAGCTGCCCGTCCAGCCGCCAAGGCGGTGACCTGGGTTCGTTCGGCCCCGGCCAGATGGTCAAGGAATTCGACACCGTGGTATTCAGCGCCCCGGTCAACGTGGTTCAGGGCCCGGTGAAAACCCAGTTCGGTTACCACCTGCTCGAAGTCACCAGCCGCCAAGACTGATGACCGCACGCTCTGCGCCGCCCGGCGCAGAGCGTCATCCCAGCGTTTAGCCCTTCACCGGGGCGTGCCAAACATCTGGGTCCAGTAAATCCCCGCATCACTCTGTGGGTCGACCGCATAGGCCGCGCCCATTTCGCTGAAATCCGCATTCATCACGTTGAAACAGTGCGCCGGGCTGCTCAGCCAGCCGTCGACCACCTGTTGTGCGCTGCCCTGCCCAGCTGCAATGTTTTCGCCGACCAACTGCCAGGCATACCCCGCGCGCGTGGCCCGCTGCCCGGCCAGGCTGCCATCACGGGCGGTGTGGCTGAAGTAGTTATGCGTGGCCATGTCACGGCTGTGCGCCAACGCCGTCTGCGCAAGGCTGTCGCTCCAGCGCAGCGCCGGCGCAGCATCAACCGGCTGGGTGCCACAGCGCCGTGGCTGTGCGCGCGCGGCATTGACGGCCTGTAACACCGCCCGCCCAGCCTCTTCCGAGGCCGGCAAGCCGGCTTGTAACAGGGGCCGTGCCAATACGATCTGCCAGCTGTTACCCACCTGCTGCACGCCAATGTCGGTGAACTGCGCATCCAATACGGTGGCGCAGTAGCGCTCGGTGACAGCCTTGGCCACGCTGGCCAGGCTCACGCTGCCCGACAGGCTGATCACCTTCACCGTCGCCGGCTGGTAGCCGACGGCCTGCAGGGCGCCAAGCAGATCGCTACCGCCATCCACCTGGGCGCGCTCAAGTCGCGCCTCGGCGCGCAGGGGCCCGGCCGCATCGAATGCCTTGCCTTGGCACTGTTGGGGCATTTGCCGGTAATCGTTGATCAGGCCGACCAGGGCCGCACGCTCGTCGGCCAGCGCGCCCGACGGGCTGCACAGGACCAGTAACACACTCAATACACAACCCGGACGGTAAGAAAACGCGACTGACATGGCACGGCTCGCTTGAGGTAATGGGGTTAGGGTCTGCCCCCGTTTCGCTCGCGACCGCGGCTCGCGACGAAGTGGAAACAGCCCCTAAGACAAGCCTAACGCAACACCGTTGCAGCCGCCCGCGCAACAAAAAGCCCGCCGAAGCGGGCTTGGTGTCTAGCGACGGTAATAGTGATGACCGCGCCCCGGCCGCTGCGGGTACGCCTGCACCGGCACCGCCACATACTGCACAGGCCGGTAGTGCCGCGGCGGCGCGTAATGCTTCACCCGGTGCGGAGCTTTATAGGCCGGGCGCCGATGCTCATGGCGCTCGCCTCGGTCTTGGCTCAGCACCACGCCCAGCAAAGCCCCCACCGCGACACCGGCGATCACCGGCACCACCACGTTACGATCAGCTGCCGAAACAACACCGGCGCCGGCCAGGCAGGTGGCCAAGACTGTGGCCTGCATTATTCGTCTGAACATGGGTGTCTCCTCCTGCACGGGAACCATTCCCCGTTACAGATAAGACACCCGCACTCAGTCAAACGGTGTCAGCGCTGAGTAAGCCTTGGGTAAAGCCTCGGGCAATGCATCAGAGTGCATTGGGCTCGAAAATCAGCTCACCGGTGTCGCTGACTTCCATTACTTTGGTCAGCGCCGCTTCGGCGATGGCATCGGCCTCAGAAGCGAAGTGGTAGTGTTTACCGGTGCTGATGGCATGGATACGTGCCTTTTCGTCAGTGCCACGGCGTTTGATGGCGATCGCCGGTTCAAAAGCGTCCTTGACCGGAACCGCGGAAGAAATCGCCTCATAACGAGCAAAATGCTTACGGGCCATGGTGTACTCCATTTCAGAGGGTGTAAGGGGTGGACAACAGGATTGGGCAAATGCTCATCACCGGCCGCCAGACTGCGCTTAACGGTCGCACCCTGAAAACAGCCTGAACTGAAACGCCACCTTCTCGCTCTACCACCCACCCGCCCCGTGAGACCTACCATGCACCCGTTCTTCAGTGCCCTCGAACAGCGTGTTGCCGACCCCGACCGACGCACCCGCAGCACGCACCAAAAGGCCGTGAGCCAATGCACATGCGGCCAGTCGATCTTCTTTCGCAACAGCCAGTGCCTGGCGTGCGAGGCGGCCCTGGGCTATGCGCCCGAACGCGGCGCCGTGCTCACCCTGGCGCCCACTGACGGCGACACCTGGCGCATCGAAGGTGAAGTGACCAGCCCGCTCTACCGCCGCTGCGCCAACCTGCACACCGCGGCAGGCTGCAACTGGCTGCTGCCCGCTGGCGACGCCGACCCACTGTGCCTGGCCTGCCGCCTGAATCGCACCATTCCTGATCTTTCAGTGCCGGGTAACGACCGTCGCTGGGCACGTTTCGAGGCAGCCAAGCGGCGCCTGGTGGCGCAGCTGCTGACCCTGCAACTGCCGGTGGTCAACCGTGACGAAGACCCGCAGCATGGCCTGGCATTTGATTTTCTCGGCACCGATATCGACGGCAGCACACCGCTGACCGGCCACGACCATGGCCTCATCACCCTGAACATTGCCGAGGCCGACGACGCCCACCGTGAGCAGGTGCGCGTGCAGATGCGCGAGCCCTACCGCACCCTGCTCGGGCATTTCCGCCACGAGGTCGGCCATTACTACTGGGACCGACTGATCGCCGACAGCCCCTGGCTGGATGCCTGCCGCGCCCTGTTCGGCGATGAACGCGCCGACTACGGCGAGGCCCTGCAGCACCACTATGAAACGGGCGCGCCGGCCGACTGGCAGGCGCAGTTCGTCAGTGCCTATGCCAGCATGCACCCTTGGGAAGACTGGGCGGAAACCTGGGCGCACTACCTGCACATGATGGACACCTTGGACACCGCCCTGAGCCTGGGCATGCGTGCTGGCGACATCGAATTGGACTTTCAGCCCTACACCCGCGCGCAACTGTCCGACCCGGACGACACCCAGGCCGATGCATTCTTGTTGCTGGTCAATGCCTGGATCGAGCTGGCCGCGATGCTCAATGAGCTGGCCCGCAGCATGGGCCAGCCCGACCTGTACCCCTTCGTGCTACCGCCGGCGGTGATCGCCAAGCTGCAGTTCATCCATCAGGTCATCTGCGCCACCGGCGACGCGCATGCGTCAGCACGCGCGCTCTAAACAGCAGGCGACGCCGCGCAGGGCCACGCCTATACTGCGCGGCCCTTTACCGGCACCACGAGCATCACCCATGAATACGCCCCCAATTACCGACGCAACGCCTGCTGAGCCGACTGCTGCCGCCAGCGAACCCGCAGCAACAGGCTTTGCCGCCCTGTTCGGCGCCGCCGCCCGCGCCGCTAAACGCAGCGATCAGCCCTTTCACACCAAAGGTTTGAAAAGCGGCCACGAGAAGAAAATCGGCCCAGCACCAAATGGCACCCGCCGCTCGATGGGTAAGCGCTAGGTAACAGTCACACCGCGAGCGGGCGCCAGCGGCGATACAGCCAACCGCCCGCCACGTTGACCAGCAGACCCAGCATCACCAGCGCGGCGCCCAGCCATTGCAGCGGCGCCAGGCGCTCGCCGAGCAGCAATGCTGCCGAACTGAGACCGACCACCGGCACCAGCAGCGAGAACGGCGCCACCTGGCTAGCCGGGTAACGCGACAGCAGGCGGCTCCACAGCCCGTAACCGAGCAGCGTGGCGCCAAACGCCAGGTAAGCGAGCACCAGAAAAGCGTTGAAATCAAAACGCGCCAGGCTCTCACCGATCAGTTGCGGCCCCTCCAGCCACAGCGACAGGGCGAAAAACGGCAGCGGCGGCACCAGGCTGCCCCAGACCACCAGCCCGACCAGGTTAACCTTGCCCAGGCGCCGGGTGACGATATTGCCCATGGCCCACATCGCAGCGGCGCAGAGTGTCAGCACAAAGCCTGCGAGCGTCAGCACGCCTTCGCCTTCCAGGCCGATCAACAGCAAGCCACCCGCTGCCACCAGCAACCCGATCAGGTTCAGCGCGCGCAGCCGCTCGCCGAGCAGCGCAGCGGCGAAAAACAGGGTGAAGAACGCCTGGGATTGCAGCACCAGGGAGGCCAGGCCAGCCGGCATGCCGACCTTCATCGCCGAGAACAGAAAAGCGAACTGCCCCAGGGAGATGGTCAGCCCGTAAATCAGCAACCAGTGCAGCGGGATGGCTGGGCGGCGCACGAAGAAGATCGCCGGCACCGCCGCCAGGAGAAAGCGCAGCGCCCCCAGAAGCATCGGCGGCATGGCGTCCAGGCCCAAACGGATGACCACGAAGTTCAGGCCCCAGACGATGATCACGACCAGGGCCAGCAGCAGATCCTTGGGCAACATGACGGCGTTTCCTGCAGGTTGGCCGGCCATTAGAGCAAACCCACAGGGCGCGCCACCCATACACCAAGCCGGCAAAACGCCGGAACAGTCAGGCGTCCAGTGACGGGCCGATCAACTCGGCCAACTGCTCATAGACGCCCGGGCAAGCGCAGAGAAACGGATTGCCTTCCAGCAGCCCATCGTTGCGGAAGAAGTCGTTGATCCGCCCACCGGTCTCAGCCAGCAGCACCACGCCCGCCAGGCAATCCCAGCTTTTGAGGTGGGTTTCGTAATAGCCGATCAGCCGGCCGGCGGCGACGTAAGCGGTCATCAGCGCGCCTGAGCCGTTACGAAAGAACATGCCGCCCTCATCCAGCAGCCCCTGCAAAAACGGCAGAAAGTTCTCCTTGCCCGGCCGATGGGTCGTGCCCGCGCCGACCACACCTTCGCGCACATGCTGCGCCGGATGCACCTGCAGCGGCGTTTCGTTGACGAAGGCGCCATGGCCGATACGGCCACGGAACAGCTCTTGATGATTGGGGTCGGCAATCGCCCCCAAATAGGGCCTGCCGTCGACCATCAGGCCGATGGACACGCACCAGTTGTGCAGGCCATTGACGAAACAGCGAGTGCCGTCAATCGGGTCAATCACCCACACGCAACGCGCCTCCAGGTTGGCGTGGCCACCCTCCTCACCGACAAAGCCGTCTTCGGGGAAGCGCGTCAGCAGCTCGGCGCGGATGAAGTCTTCCAGCGCCTTGTCGGCAATGCTGACCACGTCCTGCATATCACCGCCCTTGTGCATCACGGTCAGCTCGTCGCGCGAACGGTAATAGGTCATGCCGCGTTCAGCGGCGGTCTGGGCCAGCTCGCAGGCGGCGGCATAGCGGGCATCGAGGTCCAGGCCGAGCGGTTCGGCGGGATGGGACATGGGCACTCCTTGGATCGCAGAGGTTCGAGGGCGCCAGTTTGCCGACAAGTCGCCGTAGACGACAATGCCGCAACGCCTATGTCGAGCCCCATTCTGCTAGTCTGCGCGCTTTTAGCGGGGCGCCTGAGCCGATGAGCCTGTCCGATTTGCTGCTGTTTGCCTTGCCGGCGATCTTTCTCACCGGGCTGTCCAAGGGCGGTTTCGGTGGCGCGCTGGGCGGTATTGCCGTGCCGTTGCTGGCCCTGGCCACCTCGCCCAAGCAGGCCGTGGCAATCATGCTGCCGATTCTCTGCCTGGCCGATGTGGTGGGCCTCAAGGCTTACTGGCGGCGCTGGGACGTCGCCAACCTGAAAGTCATGATGCCCGGTGCCGTGATCGGCATCGCCATCGGCTCGCTAACCTTCGAGCTGCTCAACGAACGCATGATCGGCCTGATGATGGGCCTGATTGCGGTGTCCTTCGTCGCCCTCGGCGTGCTGGTGCGTCACGACACACCGCGCCCGCTGCACAAGGGCCGGGGCCTGGCGCTGTCGTCCGTGGCCGGCTTTACCAGCTTCGTCGCCCATGCCGGCGGGCCCCCGGTGATGATGCACCTGCTGCCGCAGCAGCTGGACAAAGTGCGCTACGTGGCGACGATCAACCTGTTCTTCCTGCTGACCAATGCGATCAAGCTGATCCCCTACAGCGCGCTCGGCCAGTTCACCCAGGAGAACCTGCTGATGAGCCTGATGCTCGCGCCCATCGTGCCGTTCGGCGTATGGACCGGCCTGTGGTTGCAGTCGCGGGTCAACCACACCTGGTTCTACCGCATCGCCCGCCTGGGCATGCTGCTGGCGGGCGTGCAGTTGATCTGGCAGAACCTCTAGAAAGGGCCGGGCAACCCTTAAAAAACGCCAGCAATGCGCCTCGTAGGAGCCCGCTTGCGGGCGATCAAGGCCGGCGAAGACGAGGGTCTCTACCCGCTTCCTGCGAAACAGTACGATCTCAGAGCGCCGACAGCGCGCGGTACTCATCCTGGGCGTGCTGGTCGGTCATGCCGCTGATCATGTCCTGCAGCAGCCGGCAGCGGTGGTAGAAAGCCCACAGATCGGCATCCTCGGCGGGGCCGGCGTAATGGCGCAGCGCCTCGTGGTAGGCCTTGACCAGTTGGCTGGGCAGGCGTCGGGCGAGCATTTGCAGGTGCGGCTCACTGCGGCAGCGCCCTTCGGTCAGGGCCAGAAAGGTGTCCGGGTGGGTGCGCAGCAGCGGCGCGTAGAACTCCAGCAAGCCCTGCAAAATGCGATAGCCCTGCAGTTGCAGGGTTTCCACCTCGCGGTCGCAGAACACCCACTCCATGGCCACGTCCTTGAAGGTCTGCACGATGGCGTGGGGCACGCTCTGGTCTTCCAGCAGCGCACGGTCGAGGGTGCCGTCGTACACCGCCTGCAGGTTGTCGATGAACTGCTGGGCGGCGTGCTGCACCAGCGGGTGGATCATGTTGACCCGTAACCAGATAAAGAACTCGCTGACCTTGTTGATCGGCTCGTCACTGGAGCGCTTGTAGGCATAGTCGACCAGCTCGCGGAACGACTTGCCCTTGCCCGGCACAACCAGATCCGGGGACTGGTGGCGGGCAAAGGTCTTGACCAGCAAGCCGGCCAGTTGCTCGATACTGAGAATGCCCTTCTCCACCGAGTCTTCGATGTCGGCCAGGCAATAGGCGATGTCGTCGGCTGCCTCCATGATGTAAGCCACCGGGTGACGGGTACCGTCGGCCAACTCCAGCGCCGTGCGCAGCTCACGAACAAAGCCTTCCTCGGACAGGTAGAAGCCTGGCTTCTTGTTCAGGTACGCACCGGGCGTACCCTTGGCCGGCTTGGGCAGGTACGCCGGGCGCACGTACTTGAGCAGGCCGGCAGTCTGGGTGTAGGTCAGGTTCATGCGCTGCAGGTTGACCACCAGGCGCAAGGCCTGGGCATTACCCTCGAAGGCCTTGAGGTCGATCAGCATGCGCGCGCGCAGTTGCGCATCGCCTTGCCCAGCGGGGATCGCCGCGGCAAACAACCCGTCGAGCTCCCGTTCAAACCATTCGCCAATGGCGTATTCACCGAAGTGGCCGAACGGCGGGTTGCCGATGTCGTGCATCAGGCAGGTCATTTCCACTAGGCTTTCCAGCGCGCCGTCGAGGCCATCCAGGCCAACCTCTGCAGCGCGCGGCCCCAGCTGTTTGTAAAGCGTGCGGACGATAAAGCGACCGGCTTGCTGCACTTCCAGGGAATGGGTCAGGCGGCTGCGCACCGCCGCGTTACGCTCCAGGGGGAAGACCTGGGTCTTCTGCTGCAAACGTCGCACCGCGGCGCTGTGAACGATGCGGCCACGGTCGCTTTCGAGCTGATCGATCACCGCGCCGAGGTCGTCTTCGCGCGCATTGCGGGGCGTGTGCGCACGGCCATGGGGCCGCAGGCGGGAAACTTTGGTCTGAAAATCCATGAGGGGGCATCCATTGCGTCGTGCCGCGAGCCTAACGCGCGTGCCCCGCGTTTACCAGGCAAGGCCGGGATGCGAGACTTACACGATTACTCTGCAGCGGAGATGCCCATGTCACGGGCCGACTTTCATCAGGCGCATGCCGCCCAGGCAGAGGCCGAAGCCCAACGCCTGCTTGCCCAGCGCGAAGCATTGGGCCCGCGCTGGTTGGCCTGGGTGGCCAGCGAGCTCTACCGCCTCACACCCCCCGCTTATGCCGCGATGGTGCGGCGCGAGCTGCAACGGCTGAGCAGCGAAGCCTGAGCCTGGCCAGCGCCCCCGCACCGCGCGATAGCGCCTGCACGCTAAACCGCCTTGTTTTCGTGCAGCCGCACATTGAGCTCGTCGACGACCGGTGCCCATTCGGCATCGTCCAGCAGCTCTTCCTTGAGAAATGCACCTTGGGCGGCACTCCAGAACGGTGCTTCGGATACCTTGATGTGATCGGGAAGTGGGTAGTGTCGCGCGATAAATGCGTCGATACTGGCGGGGTCGCTGGCCAGGCCGAGTTGTTCGAACAGGGTACCGAGGTCTTTGTTGGACAGTTCCATGGTGCACTCCGTGTCTTAAAGTGGACGGGCCGGCAGCGTCTCGCCGAGCGCCGCGCGTTCATGCAATAGAACGGTGGGGCTCAGCGACAGTTCAACTTGCCGCGCGGGCCAGCGAACCTGACGCGCGTCAGCAGGTCGATAGTTCAGGTTCGCCACGAGAGAAACCCCATGCTGCTGCGCCCCACCGCTGTGATTGCTTGCGTGCTGTTGTCCGGCTGCGCCTCCACGCCCTGTGATGACCCGCTCAGCGATGCCTGCCGCGATGCCCAATTGCTGCAGCAGAACGACATGCTGCAAGCGCGGTTGTTGGTCGCCTCGGGCGAACTCGATCAGCACCCACTGGCCAATGCGCTGCTTGATCGTGCGGCGAAGCAGGACACCCGCGGCGAAACCGCGTTTTACCAAGCCATCCTGAAAGTGCGCGAAGGCCCGCAGGTGGACGATGTACTGAACCTGTTGCAGGAGTCGGCTGAGCACGACCACCCCTACGCCATCGCCCTGCTCTACAAGATCTACAGCGAGCCGTATCTGTTGGAGGAGGCCGACCCGGTGCGCGCCGAAACCTACCGCGCCACCTATGCCGAGCTGGATGTGGCCAAGAGCGGCTACCCCTCGCTGACCCAGGCGCTGCAAGTGGTCGACGGTCTGCTGAGCGCGCCGCAGCAGTAAACGCGGCGCCACCAAAAGCAGCCGCTGACACCGCTCGGTGGATTTGCCTGATGCCAGCAGCGCTCAGAGCGACTAAAATCCGCCGCCTCACGTTGCCGATCCGCCCGCCAGCGGCCCCTGCTGGCCCAGCGGCGCACCGGCTCTCTCCCATCGCACACAGCAGAGAATCGATATGGGCGCACAATGGAAAGCCAAACCCAAAGAAGCCGCAGCCAACGCCAGGGGTAAAATCTTTGGTCGCCTGGTCAAGGAAATCATGATCGCCGCGCGCAATGGCGCCGACCCGGACATGAACCCCAAGCTGCGCCTGGCAGTGCACGCGGCCAAGAAAGCCTCCATGCCCAAGGACACCCTCGAACGCGCGATCAAGAAAGGCGCGGGCCTGCTCGGCGAGCACGTCAACTTCGAGCGCGCCACCTATGAAGGGTTCGCGCCGCATCAGGTACCGGTGATCGTCGAGTGCCTGACCGACAACATCAACCGCACCGTGGCGGAAATCCGTGTGTTGTTCCGCAAGGGCCAGATGGGCGCCTCGGGCTCGGTCACCTGGGACTTCAACCATGTCGGCATGATCGAAGCCTCGTCGGACAGCGACGCCGATCCGGAACTGGCCGCCATTGAAGCGGGCGCCCAGGATTTCGAGCCCTCGGATGAAGGCAACACCCTGTTCGTCACCGAGCCGACTGACCTCGACGCCGTCTGCCGCGCACTGCCCGAGCAGGGCTTCACGGTCAACGGCGCCAAGCTGGGCTATATGCCGAAAAACCCGGTCAGCGGCCTGAGCGAGGCCCAACTCGAAGAAGTCGAAGCCTTCCTCGAAGCCCTCGACGCCCACGACGACGTGCAAAACGTCTACGTCGGTCTGGCGGGCTAAACGCTCCCATGGGCGGCCTGATCAAGGCCGCCTGTTCAAGCGACGGCTGCGCGACGCTCATCACAGCGTGACAGCTAATTCCCTGTATAATGATCGGCTGCCCAGCGCAACCCGCTCGTGGCCAACAAGGACGTTGTCATACAGGAGTTTCACCGTGTACAAGCTTTTTACCCTGGCCACCTGCCTGCTGTTGGTCGCTTGCGCCAGCCAACCGCATCCCGCTCACGCGCCACGCGCCACCCTGGAAGCGGTGCATGACACCACCCTGATTCCATTGCCGGTTCACACCAGCCTGCTCACCGCCAAAGCCCAGGCCGCGCGTAACAGCCCAGGCAACTCGCTTTCGAGCTACCGCGTATATGCCCTGCCGCTGAAAAAAGGCGAACCCTTCCGCCTCAACGTGGCCTCGCTGTGCGAAGCGCCCTGCAGCGCCCTGGAAGCGCCTAGCCTGAAACCGCCCGCCCTGCTGCTCGATGCCAACGGTGCGGTCATCGCCAGCAAACCCTCGCGCAGCGGCGCACTTGGCCAGGTCAAACTCGCCTGGGAAGGCGAAGCCAGTGAAGACGCGACCTATTACCTGCTGGTGGCTGCAGACACTAACGAAACTAGCCCAGCGCTGGTGATCGATGACATCTGGGTCAATAACTCACCGCTGATGGCCGTCAAGGTTGGTCGCTAGCACCACCCTGCACATCGCTGCCATCTGCCTGCGCGACGGTGCCGGGCGCTTGCTGCTGGTGCGCAAGCGCGGCACTCAGGCGCTGATCCTGCCAGGTGGCAAGCTCGAAGCCGGTGAAAGTGCGCACGCCGCGCTGCTGCGAGAGCTTGATGAAGAACTGGGTCTGCGCCTGCCGCTCAGTGACGTGCAGCCCCTCGGCCGATTCCGCGCAGCGGCGGCCAACGAGCCCAACACCTGGGTCGACGCCCAGGTGTTCCAGGCGCACCTGCCGGCTGCCACCCAGATCGCGCCCGCCGCCGAACTCGACGCCCTGCATTGGCTAGCAGTCGATGCACCCATACCGGCAGAGGTGGCGCCCTTGCTGCGTGATCAGGTGCTGCCTGCGTTAAACGCTGCGTCGTAAACCGCGAACGAAGCGAGAGCAGCTCCTCCCTCTATAGTCACTATTGAAGTGATCGATTTCAGCGGCGCGCGACTGCTGGCTACTGTAGGCACATCGCCCACTCCGATCCTTCAGGTGCCCCATGTACCGTCTCACTGCCCTCGTGCTCGCCGTACTGATCAGCGGCTGCAGCACCGCGCAACCACCCGCTGAACGCCCCTACACAGACGCCGAGATCAAGCAGTTCGCCCTCGAAGTGCTGAGCCGTAGCAGCTTGTCTTATGAGGACTACGAAAAAATCCGCCGCGCCTTGAGCGAACCTTCACACCGCCTGTCCACCCGCCTTGAAGATGTTCCCAGCACGCCCCGCGAGCCTCGTAGTTGAGCGCCGTGCTCTTTCGATTGCAGCAGCGCCACACCGACACAAACCCAGGCATTGACCTGAGACAAGGCCTTGCACGCCTGTGACGCTAGCCTGGCATGCCAGCCCACCGTCACCTGCGAGGCCCCATGAGCATCACATCGTCCCGTATCTGCGCCGCTGCCGACCGCCTGCAAGGCTTTGTCGGGTTCAACCGCAAGACCCAGACCTACCTGGTGCGCTTCAGCGAGGACGCATTCGGCCTGGATGTCACCGAGACCAGCATCACCCCAACCTGCGAATTCGTCTGGCAGGCCGAAGATGCCCATCGCATGACCCTCAAGCGCGCCCGTATTGCGTTTCTGATGGCGCAGAACATCGACGATCGCCTGGGTATCGATGACGCACTGCACACCTACGTCAGGCGCGAAGACCTGCCGGAAATCTGTGCCGAACGCCGTTTGCTACGGGCCTGAGATTATCCTGCAAACTGCGCAAAGGGCGTAGACTGCACACTCGCACCCGGCGCTGCCGCGACAGCGTGACCCGCGACACGAGCATGATCCTTTCATCGACGTGACACGCAGAGGTAGACGCACATGAGCAAAGGCATGGATTCAAAGAAACAGGCCAAGAAAAAGCCCCTGATGACCGCTCAGGAAAAGCGTACCGCCAAAAAGGGCAAGCAAACCGACAAAGGTCTGCTGGGTAGCCACAGCGCCTGATCATCATCCGCGCACAACACCGTTGTGCGCACTGCCCATAGGGTCTGCTTTTATTTCGTCGCACCCCGCGTTGCGGCGCAACCCGCAGGGCCACGAACGAAACGAGAACAGCCCCTTAGCCTCCGATGCACAGCACACTCACCCTACGCCCCCTGCCTGATAGCCATCACCCCCTGGCCAACAAGTTCTATCGCGCTCACCGCTCGCCCATGCGCGCGCCGGCCGATGAGACCGTGTGGGTTGCCCAGCGCGACGAGATTCTGGCCGCCTTGTGCCTGCGCGAACTGCCCAACAGCTACTGGCTGACTCGCCTATTCGTCGCCCCCGCCGAGCGCCGCCAGGGCCTGGCCGCGAGCCTGCTCGACGCGGCATGCACAGCATGCCAAGCGCCCGTGTGGTTGCTCTGCCACCCGGAACTCCGTGCGTTCTACCAGGCTAATGGCTTCACGCCCTGCAGTGCCGCGCCCGCCTTCGTTGCAGAACGCCTGGCGCGCTATCAGCGGCATAAGTCGTTAATCGCGATGGTCCGGCGACCAATGGCAAGCCAATAGCGAGGCTTAAGCTGCAACGCGCTTGCCGGCACGAACAAAGCTCTGCATGCTAGCCTCTTACCTGAATAAAAATTCACGGAACGCACATTAGCGAAACGAATAACGCCCAAGCGTTCACGCGATAGCTTGGGGGATTCGGCTATGCGCGTTGCGCAGCCGCTGAAAAATCATAATAAGAAGTCACCATGGCTAAACGTTACTCGGCATTTTTGCGTCGCCTGCACAGCGATTTCCAGCTGTCGATCATCACCCTGATGAGCCTGTTCGGTGTCCTGGCGATATCGCCTTACGCCGTTTATCGGTTGCTTGAAGGCAACTACTTGGTGAGCGTTGCAGATACGGTCATCGTGTTCTCCACAATCGTCTCCGTCCTCTACGCCTGGCGTACGGGCGACACAGTGAAGCCGGGAATCTACCTGGCCAGCATTTTCTCTGCCGGGGCAACGCTGATCGCCATCAACCTGGGCGTGAACGGGCTGTTTTGGATCTACCCTCTGATTCTCTTCAACTTCTTTATGGTGTCGCCGGGCAAGGCATTGAGCGCCATGGTGCTGGTACTGACCATTCTCGTGGCCTACGCCTTGTACTACCCGGGCCAGGTGTTCGAGAGCGCCTACCAGATGGTGTCGTTTCTGGTCACGGCCATGATGGCCAGCATGCTGACCTTCATCTTTGCCTACCGCACCCGCAGTCAGCGCGACCAGCTGCAGGTGTTGGCCAGCCATGACGCACTCACGGGCACACGCAATCGCCGTGCGATGAACGATGAACTGAAAATCGCCACCTCAGCGTTTCGCCGCCACGGCGGGCACTATGCGCTGCTGCTGATGGACCTGGATCACTTCAAACAGATCAACGACCGCTTCGGGCACCAGGCTGGGGATCAGGTATTGATCCTGTTCGCCGAGATCATCCGGCAAAGCTGTCGCCAGGAAGATCGGCTGTTCCGCTTTGGCGGGGAGGAGTTCCTGCTACTACTGCCCAATACCGACGGCGCCGGGCTGTTGGCGGCCGCCGAACACCTGCAACAGCAAATCGCCGAGCACCTGCGAGGCCCAGGCGGTGCAGTCACTGTCTCCATGGGCGGCGCACGCCTGCGCGCAGGGGAGCATTGGGAGAGCTGGTTGCAACGCGCCGATCAACGCCTGTACCTGGCCAAGGCCCAAGGCCGTAACCGTATCATCATGACAGACGCGATACAGCCGCCCGCGCCTGCTGTTTAAGAAAGCCTATTGGGCAAATTTACTGCACTGCTGTAATGATTGGCGGACTGCCGTGTCTATCGTCGGCACTTCATCAAGAGAGCCTGCCATGAAACGACGCACCCTCCTGCAGGGCTTTGCCCTGTTGCCTGCCCTGCCCCTGCTTGGCGGCTATGCACCGTCCAGCCTCGCTCAAGCGATTGCTGTCGAGGCGCTGAACAAGCCCCATGAACAATGGCGCGGCCTGGTATCAGACGTGGCCTATGCCGTGCTGTTTGATGAAGACACCGAGCGCCCTGGCAGCAGCCCGCTGAACCGGGAAAAGCGTGAGGGCACCTATGTGTGCGCAGCCTGCTACCTGCCGTTATTCGAAAGCGCACATAAATACGAAAGTGGCACCGGCTGGCCGAGCTTTACCCAGCCAATCGAGGGCCACATGGGTACCAAGCGCGACTTCAAGCTGATCCTGCCGCGTACTGAGTACCACTGCGCGCGTTGTGGGGGTCACCAAGGCCATGTGTTCAACGATGGTCCAAAACCCCGTGGTGAGCGCTGGTGCAACAACGGCCTGGCACTGCGTTTCGTCGTCCAAGGCGACGCCTTACCTGAGTTGAGGAGCTAAGCATGCGGGGATACTTTCAAAGCCGCTGTATGCCAGCGCTGCTCGGCATACTGATCACAGGCGCGGCGCTGTCAGCCTGCAAACCCGGAACCGCCGACGCCACCCAGACCTCTGCGCCCAAAGCGGCCAAGCCCAGCAATGTGGCTCCGGGCGAGCAGGCGGTGGCGGTCTTTGCGGGTGGATGCTTCTGGTGCACAGAGTCCGATTTCGACAAGATGCCAGGCGTACTTGCGACCACCTCCGGCTACACCGGTGGCAGCGTGGAAAACCCCAGCTACGAACAGGTTTCGGCGGGCACTACAGGGCATATCGAAGCGGTGCTGGTCAGCTATGACCCAAGCGTTACCAGCTACGCCAAACTGCTCGAAGCCTTCTGGCCAACTATCGATCCGCTGACGCCCAATGCCCAGTTCTGCGACCAGGGCGAGCAATACCGCAGTGCGATCTTCTACAGCACGCCCGAGGAAAAAGCCGCCGCAGAAGCCTCCCGTGATGCGCTGCAGGCGTCAGGCCGGTTCAAGCAGCCGATCGTCACGGAAATTCTGCCAGGCGCGACCTTTTACCCTGCCGAGGATTATCACCAGGACTACTACCTGAAAAATCCCCTGCGCTATGCCTATTACCGTGGCGGATGCGGGCGGGATGCGCGACTTGAGCAGTTGTGGGGCAAAAAGGGCTGATCACCGATCAAACGCCAGACCCTAGCGGGTTTGGCGTTGCTCAGCACTGCTTCCGGGGGTGATTTCAAAGCGTTGACCGTTCGGGTATTCGATACTCTGGCGCAGGCCACCGCGTGTCTCGATACGCTCGCTGCCCGAATAGCTACCCTCACGCCGCACGCCATCAGGCAACCGCTGTCCGTTGTACAGGTCATGTTGTTGATAGCGCTCTGAGCGCTCAATGCTGCCGCTGGCCCCAGGGCTGATATAGCTTTTGGGGATCACGCGCACCTCAGGTGGCTGCGCGTGAACGAGGGCCGCGCCGAACACAGCGCTGGCACTGACGAATATCAACAAGGCTTTACGTAGCGCGTAAAACACCAGAGCAACCTCCACCTAAACGTGACGCTGAGGGGCCCTTAAGAGCCCCTCTGAACTAGGGCAGCCCCCTCACGCAGCGGTGCGGGCAGCCTGAGTAAGCTTGCGACGAGCCACCAGCGTCTTGGCCACTGTTTGCGTAACAGGCTGACCGGTGAATGTCGGCAAGTCACCACGCAACCACTGCCGGCTGTCTTCGGCCCATGCTACATCACCCGACGCCAGCTTGAGGTCACGCAGCACGTCACCCACCAGGCAACGCACCTGCTTTTGGCAACACACCGTCGCCTTGTCGATAACCTTGCGCAACGTCACCTCATCAGACTGACGCAACGTGAGCAGCAGGCGACCATCTGGGCGCGGCTCAATGGCAACATCATAAGCTGGAAAGGCTTCAAACAATTCCTTCACGGCGATCAGCATGGGGAGCTCCTTATTGTAGTGACCTACTGGTTACCTAAGGAGATTGCACGCGCCATGCCAGCCTTTGAAATTGATGCGCTCCTGATAAAACGGGGCTCACAGCCCGACTGATGGCCGATAGCCTGCTGCATTTTGCATGATCGTGCCGATTGCGCCTTGCAGGCTGCACGCTCCACCGTGCACAAAACGACCACCCAGAGCCGCCCAACCGATCTAGCCTTTTCCTGGACATAGGATAGGATGGCCACTTGCCAATAGCAGCCAATTGCCAGGGACGCATATGGGAATGGAGAACCGAGAGTGGTACAGGGACGAGCAACGCGCCAAAGGCAAAAAAGCCTCTTGGGATGCCTTCAATAAAGGCTTAACAACGACGAGCGAGGCATACCAGCCTGCACAGACCCCAACACTTGACCCAATCGCGCCTGCACTTAAACAGGCCACATCACCGTCTGACGCCCATCTGCATGCCCAAACCATTCTCGAAGCGCGCGCTCACGCCCACACACGCGAACTCTGGCCCGCTTACGGGGTGTTTCTATTCGCCTTCGCCATGCTCGGCTACACCCTCTACCACCTGGGAAATTGAACGGCGCCGTATAAAAACAAAAAAGGGCTAGCCGAAGCTAACCCTTTGATGTGTATGGTGCCGGCAAGAGGAGTCGAACCCCCGACCTTCGCATTACGAATGCGCTGCTCTACCTACTGAGCTATGCCGGCGCTTGGGCATTATTTACGGGAGGCGCGCCGGCGTTCAAGTGGCCGCGGGCCGTCAGGCCTCGACCAGCTCGATATGGTCTTCGTGGATGACAATGTGTCCCTGCTTGTACAGGCCACCGATGGCCTTCTTGAAGTTGCCCTTGCTGACCCGAAACAGCGCGCTGATCGCTTCCGGCGAGCTTTTGTCATTGAGTGGAAGGGTGCCGCCCTGCTCGCGCAGCTTGGCAAGAATCTGCTCGCCCAGGCTGCTGGCAGCGTCCTGGCCAACGGCCTGCAGGCTGAGGCTGATCTTGCCGTCTTCGCGCAGCTGTTTGATAAAGCCCTGCTCGCTCATACCGCTGCGGACGAACTTGAACAGCTCGTTCTTGTGAATTAAACCCCAGTGTTTGCCATTGATAATGGCTTTGAAACCCATATCAGTGGCATCAGCGACCAACAAATCGACCGCCTGCCCCACTTTATAGGTGGCAGGCACTTGGTCCAGGTAACGGTCCAGACGGGCGGTGGCAGTGATGCGTTTGCTACGCTTGTCGAGGAAGACATGCACCACGCAATAATCACCGATCTGTAGCGGGCGCTTCTCTTCGGAGTGCGGCAGCAACAGGTCTTTGGGCAAGCCCCAGTCGAGAAACAGACCAACTCGGTTGATATCCACCACTTTGAGGCTGGCGAATCCACCCACCTGGACCTTGGGCGTCTCGGTGGTGGCAATCAGTTTGTCGTCGCTGTCGAGGTAAATGAAGACATTCAGCCAGTCTTCGACCTCGCTCGGCGTGTCTTTGGGGATGTAGCGCTTGGGCAAGAGGATTTCGCCATCCGCGCCACCGTCCAGATACAGACCGAAATCGGTATGTTTAACGACCTGCAAACTGTTCATGCGTCCGATTACAGCCATGGTGCCTTACCTTATGAGCCAGGCTGGCATTCTAGCGCAGTTGCGCAGGGCCGTCCGGGGCGAAACACGGTCACAGTGACCAGGCTACGCATGCGCGCCCATGGCCAGAAGCCTGCTCCAGTAAGGTGTGGGCGCGAGACACGGCCTCTAGCTATATTTAGCAAGCCTTTGTCAAGCTTTTGCAGTACAATGTCCGGCCACCTTAATTTTTTAATAGGTTAAAATGGCCCTCATGCGCGTCAAAGCATCCACCAGCAAGTCCAAGCCCGCTCCTGCGGTCGAAACCAGTGCCTCGATTGACGCGCAGGTAGCCGCCTTCCTCAAGTCGGGTGGCGAGATCCAGCAGATCGCCAAAGGCGTTAGCGGCCAGGTTTACGGCACCAGCAAGCAGATCACCATCGGCAAGAAGTAATTCTCCAAACGCCTTGCCGACTCGTCAGGGCGTCGCTCCACCCTCCCCGAAGCATTCACTCGCATATTCGCGCCCAAATTCCCTCTTGGCGCTGGCCCTTAGCACTCGCTTGTTTCAAAATCGTGACACCGCGCTGTGCGGCTGATCCGGCTTAGCCGTTGATGATGAATGGCAACTGCCTGAGGAGTTCCCGTGCGTTCTGTTGGCCGCTGGCTGCATACCCCCGCCGCTGCCCTGGTGCTGCTGTGCTCTCTGTTCCTGATAGTGCCGATGACCGCTCGCTATGTGCTGGGCTGGTCGCACCCCTTCGGCTACCTCTCCGATCTTGCCATCGGCGGCCTGTTGATCGTGTTGGTGCACCAGCGCCATGCGCTGCTCAGTGTCGCGCTGGCCGTGCTTTGGTGTCTGTGTACGCTCGGCACAACCGAGTTGGTAGTGGCCGTTGGGCGAATGCCGGAACCGGGGGATCTGCAGTACCTGATCGACCCACAGTTTGTCAGCCATTCAACCCAGGAAGGTGGCCTGAGCCAACCTTGGCTGGTCGTGGCTGTCGCTGCTGTGTTGGCTCTTTACCTCGCAGTGCGAGCTGTTCAGCGTGGCGTAGCGATGCGCCCGCTGTCTTGGGCCTGGCTCCTTGCGCCGAGCGCGCTACTCGGCGTCCATGCGCTCTATCAGTACCAAAGCCCCAGCGCAGCCGAGCAGTGGCAGCAATTCAATTTACCGCACAAGCTGCTTGCTGAAGGCCTGAGTGGCGGCCAGATGCACCTGCGCGACTGGCTGCTAGGCAATAGCCCTAATCAAGCGCCGGACATCAGTGCGTTTACCACCCTGGACCTCAACGGCGCATCGCTGCTGGCCGACACCGGGCAGGCACGTAATCTGCTGATCATCACCCTGGAAGGGGTTACCGGCGCCTACATCGCGGCGGCACGCTCAGCCATTGGCAGCCCGAACAGCGATACGAGCATGCCGCGCCTGAGCCAATGGGCCGAGCGCGGCATGCTGACCCCCGATTACGTCCTGCACGGCCACCAAACTATCCGGGGCCTGTATGCGATGTTGTGCGGCGATTACAACAAGCTCAACTCAGGCACACCCAAAGGCGTGGAGCTGCTTAACAACAGCCTGCGGGCGAACCAGTGTTTACCGGCGCAGCTGCGTGAAAACGGTTTTACCACCCACTTCCTGCAAGGCGCCGGGCTGCGCTTCATGGCCAAAGACACGATCATGCCGCGCATGGGTTTCGACAGCACTCAGGGGCGTGACTGGTTTCCCAATACACCCTACCTCGACTTCTCCTGGGGCATGGACGACAAGGCGTTTTTCGAAGGCGCCGCGGTTTACGTCGAGCAACTGCGTGAGCAGCAGCAACCCTGGATGCTCACACTGCTGACGGTGGGCACGCACCAGCCCTACTCGGCACCTGAGGATTACCTGGCGCGCTACCCGAACGCCAAACAGGCGGCCGTCGGTTACCTGGATGATGCACTGGGGGATTTCCTCGACACGCTGGAGCGCCAAGGCGTACTCAAAGACACCTTGGTGGTGGTTACCTCGGACGAGTCCCACGGCCTGGAGAACGTACGCCTGGCCTCCGCCTGGGGCTTCAACCTGCTGCTGGCACCCGAGCAGGCGCAACTGCCGGCCATCAAAGAAGGCGTTTACGGCCATATCGATCTGACCGCCTCGATGCTCGACTACTTCGCATTGCCACACCCCGACGCCATTGGCGGGCGCTCGTTGCTGCGTAACTACGACAGCGGGCGCGCGATGATGTCGTACACCAACGGCCTACTGCGCCAACACGACGGCCAGGGTATTTTCACCGAGTGCGATTTCCAGCAGGTCTGCCGCCGGTACGCCAGCGCAGGGTTCATCAGCCCCCATGCACGCTACCTTGACCGGGTGACCGGCCGCGATGCACGCCTGGTCAGCCAGCGTGCCGCCCTGCTCGACCAGTCACTGCTGGATAACCTTGCCGGCCAGCACTTTCAGTTCGCCAGCAGCGAACGCATCCTGCTGCAGGAAAAGCCGGGCGATGACTGGGCGGATAACTTGGTGGGGGCCCAGTACCTGGAGCTGGCCAAAGGCACCCGTACCACCGTAACCCTGCAGGTTCGCGCCGTGCAGCTCGACAGCGCAGGCGCGCACCTGGAGCTCAAGACCAAGGAATACGACCGCGAGGTCCTATTACCGCTGCCCGAACTGCCGCCGCTGAGCGCAGGTGAGACGTTGTCGGTCAGCTTCGACTTCGACAACATCGATACGCGCAAGGCGTTCTCGTTTCACTTGCTGGGTCAGGGCAGCGGACTGATTGAAATCACCGATTTCAGCGTCAGCAGCGTGCCATTGGATGCAGAAATGCTCGCCTCGCAGCATGATGCAGTCGAAGCGAGCGTGCAGTAGGTCTGTGGCTTAACGCGTCTGCAGACCTACCCGCAGCAGTTGGCCATTGGATGCGTCGGTGAGTAGGTAGACGTAGCCGTCCGGCCCCAGCCGCACATCGCGTACACGCACATCCAGGTCCTCCAGCAAACGCTCTTCATGGACCACCCGGTCACCGTCCAGCTCCAGACGAATCAGCGCCTGCCCGGCCAGCGCACCGATAAACAGGTTGTGCTGCCACAGGGGGTAGCGCTCGGCGTTGTAGAACGCCATGCCACTGATCGCGGGGGATTTGGCCCACACATGATGGGGCGGCTCGGTGCCCTCGACAGCCTCCCCCTGCGCTTCAGGGATCGCCATCATCGAATAGTTGATGCCGTGAGTCGCCAGCGGCCAGCCATAATTCTTACCCGCCTGCGGGATGTTGATTTCATCGCCGCCGCGCGGGCCATGCTCATGGGTCCACAACTGCCCCGACCAGGGATTGAGCGCTGCCCCCTGTTGATTGCGGTGGCCGTAAGACCAGATTTCAGGGCGCGCATCGGCCTGGCCGACGAAGGGGTTGTCTTCAGGAATGCGCCCGTCCGGATAAAGCCGCACCACCTTGCCTTGCAACTTGTCGAGTTCTTGAGAGGCGGAACGCTGGTTGTTCTCACCCAACGCGATAAACAGGTAGCCCTCACGATCGAAGACCAAGCGGGAGCCGAAATGCGCCCCTGTAGAGAGCTTGGGCTGCTGGCGAAAGATCACCTCGAAGTTGTCTAGGCGCGACAAGTCTGCAGACAAGGTCCCGCGACCCACCGTAGTACCCGCACGCGCCTGCTCACCGGCTTCGGCGTATGACAGGTAGACCATACGGTCCTTGGCGAAGTCCGGCGACACCGCCACGTCGAGGAGTCCGCCCTGGCTGTTGGCATACACCTCAGGCACCCCGGCCAGCGGCTCGGACAGCTGCCCGTCAAGGTGGGCGATAAGCAATTGACCGCTGCGCTCAGTCAGCAGCAAGCCTTGATCATCGGGCAGAAACGCCATGCCCCAAGGGTTTTGCAGCCCCTCGATCAGCGTGGTCACCTGTAACGTACCCTTCTCGCTGGGGTAGTCCAGGGTTTCAGCCTGCGCCCAAGGCGCCGACAACAGGGCTATAACGGCCATAGGGGGAAACATGCGCATGGGCATGGAGACATCTCCTAACTGTGAACGGGCAACGCGCGGCCACGCGCGCACTGCAGGAGTGTGCAACAGCAGGCAGCGCGCTTCAGCTGTGTGACCATTACCTGAAATGTCAGGCGAAACCGTTCAGGCACCCGCCTGCGGATGTTCAGTACAGCGCATAACGCCGCTCGATGACCGCGTACTCGCCGCTTTCGCGAAGCTGTGCCAGCCCGATATCAAACCGGTCTCGCTGTTCACGCAGGCGAAAGCCCACTTGATAATGCGTCGGTTCAAACAGCGGGTACCAGGTCAGGGCCTGACTGACATCGACCTGGTCATACACCTCACGGTTGAAGTAACGCAAAATCCGCCGATCCCCCACCACCACGTCAATACGCCCGCTGTACAGCAGGCGGTTGCGGGCCACCTGATGGGCCTCTTCACGATAAACCGGGTTGCCCTCTGCCATCGCGCTGAATTCCGGCCCCAAGAGAAAGCGTGCACGCTGGAAGGCGCTGACCGAATAGCGCCCCAGATCGGCAATGCGTTCAATGCTCAATGCGCGGCTCGTCAAGGCTGCCGCTTCATTTTGATAAGTCAGATGAGGCGCCGAATAAAATGCCGGGACCCCGCTGAAGTCGTTGGTGGGGGCGATCGCATCGATTTCCCCACGGCGTAACAGCAGGTGCAACCGCTCCAATGGCAGGTACTGCACCTGCACATCAAAACCGGCAGCGCTGGCCGCCGCGACAACGATGTCGTACTCCAGACCGCGCGCTTCGCCTTCAAAAATGTAGGGTGGCTTATGGGTGCCAAAACCAATGCGCAGGGTTTCAGCAAGGACCAACGGGCTTTGCCACACCAGCACCATCATTGCCCACACTGCTCTCATGCCACCCCCCTGGATATCGAGGCGCAGCATAACGGTCGGCAAGGTTGTGCGCACTCACTCGATGCCCACATCCGCGCTCAGGTTAGGTTGGCGGTACGCGCGACTTCATCGAACACGTCAGGCTGCAGCGCAGCGTCGCCCTTGGCATTGAGCAGCTCACGCGGGTGAGACTCACCCGGAATAGCGCTGTCGATCATGCTCAACAGCTGTAAACCGCGGCCTGTCAGCACGAAGTTTTCACCATTACCGCCCTCGTCTTCAGGACGCGGCGCGATAAAGCCATCGTGCAGTAACTGCGCCTCATAATGTGCGGCCAGTGCCTTGAGAGCATCCAGGCTACCAACCTGTTCACCCGCTTGTTGCTGCTCGTGCGCCAGCTCCTCGGCATGAATACGTGGGGCGAATGGCTTACCGGCGCCGTTCTGCACTTCATGCAACAGGCGTTCGATCAAATCCCAGTTGTAGGTCATCATGCGGTACTCCTTAAATGGCTGTGCCAAACAGGTAAGTGGTCCTGCCCGATCAGCCTGAACGGGTGGACCTCTAAGGTTTCGGACTGCCCTTGGGCGACGAAGGTTCGGCTTCATTTACCCGCCTGAACCCGGCCTCGCGTGCAGAGTCTGAGCAGACGTTCACCACCACTCACGAGGTCGTTCCATGCGCTCAGCGCCCCTGCTTGCCCCGCTCCTGCTGGGTCTTTCCCTCTGGGCCACTGCGGCCGAACCGCTGCGCATCGCCCACCTGGCACGCTGCGGCGACCTGCTGGCGCGCGACACGCAGACGTTCTGCCTGAACGTACGCGGCCTCGAAAACGCCCCCCTCAAGGTACTGCTCGACGGCCAGGCGCTGCCCGCCAGTGCAATGAGCCGCGACGGCGAGCGCCTGAAGATCGAGGTCTCCAGCAAGCGCCAGCGCAGTGCGCCCTTGTGGCTTGAGCAGAAGGGCGCGCCCAGTAACCCGGTGTGGCTGTCGCTCGCCGGCAGCCATGTGCTGGCAGCGGGCCCAAAAGAGGTGGCGAAGAACATGGACGGGCTGACCACCTACGTGGACTTAATCAGCCTGATCATCGAGGAGGACGGCGAAGGGGCGGTCGTCGCCCAGCAACTGGCCGACAAATACGGCGCCAAAGTGGTGGGCGCCATTGCCCCGCTCAACACCTATCAACTGCGCTTACCGGCGCGCAACCTGCTAGAGCGCGATGCACTGGTGCTGCGCCTGGGCAGCGAGGTGGGCGTCGATGCGGTGGTGATCGAGGAATCCTCGGCAGAAGAAAATGAAGTCTCCTCCGTTGATCAACGCCTGCGCCCCAATGCCGATGAATGGGCAGCCAACCGCTTTCTCGATGCGGTCAATTACTACCAGCGGCGCATCCCGGCCAAGAACGCGCCCATCCCCACAACCCCGGTGCGCATTGGCGTGATCGAACGCGACCTGGACTTCGATGCCGCTGACTTTCAGCAGTACCTGGGCGCGGCCAAGGCCAACACAGGCAAACCCCACACCCGCGTCTATGGCCGCGACGCCACGCGTCCTGACGGTCACGGCAGCACCGTCACCGGCGTGCTGGCGGCCGCGTGGAACAAGGGCGGCAACACAGGCTTTCTCAGCGGGCTGGACGGTGCCGGGCCGGGCTTCGAGGTAATCGTGGAGCGTAATTCGGACGCGGGCATTACGGCCAATATCGCCGCTTCGGTCAACCTGGTTGAGGATGGCGTGCGCATCCTCAACTGGAGCTGGGGCATCCACCGCGTTGGTGCGCGCAAGGTCGACGGTGAGGAAGTCGACTCCCTCGTGCGCTCTGGCCTGGCCATGAGCGGCTACGAAGAATTGCTCGAAGAATTCTTCCTCTGGCTGCGCCGCGAGCACCCCGACGTAGTGGTGGTCAACTCAGCCGGTAACGGCTCCTCGTTCTCGGGTGCCGATGAGTACCGCCTGCCCTCCTCGTTCGTCACCGACCAACTGTTCGTGGTCGGCAGCCACCAGCGCAGCGAGCGCGACGACGTGGCCATCGATGATCCCGCTTACGTGGTCAAACGCAGCTCCTCCAACAGCGATACCCGCGTGGACATCAGCGCCGCGGCCTGTGTGCACGCCTCCACCCTGAAACCCGACGAGCAGGGCGAGACCCATTGCGGCACCTCCTACGCCACCCCGCTGGTGGCTGGGGTGATGGCCGCGATCCTGTCGATTAACCCCGAACTGCGTCCCGACCAGTTGCGCATGCTGCTGCGCCGCAGCGCCATGACCATCGGTGAGGAATACGACTTCGAACCCACCGACGCCGAAGATCTCACCGCGCCCATCCTGCCCTCGGAACGCAACTTCGAGCTGAACAACCCCGACGTCGGTCACTCCGCGCGACTGGATATGCAAAAGGCCTTGGACCTGGCGGTGAAAAGCCGCAGTAGCGTGCGCTAGGGCGAGAAAACAGGCGCCGGCGCAGCCGCGAACGAGCCGGCAACGGGTGCGGATTTATTCGCGAGGGCAGCGACAGTTTCGCGAATAAGTTCGCTTCTACACGGGGATGTAAAGCAACGCACCCCTGCAAAACCCTGAACTTTGCCGTATCCAGGGCAATCAATCGGTGACACCCGCTTTATTGGAGAGCCGACCATGAAACTGCCCGTTGCCCTGACCTTTACCGCGCTGCTTTTGGCCCAAGGGCATGCGTTTGCCTCCTGCACGCCCGAAGAAGCCACGGCCAAAGCAGAAGAGCTGGCCGCAAAAATCGACGCCATTACCCAGAATGATCCCGAGCGCGCCGCGCAGCTGCGCCAGGAGCTGATCGAGCTGAAACCGGAAAGCGCCTCCGACACCCTGACTGACAGCTGCGAAGCCTATGACCAGCGCTTGCGCGAGCTGGACGAAGCTGAAGAGGACGTGGACGCCTGAGCGAGATAATCACCGAGATCGATAATGCGCGATTCGTCGCGCGTCGGCGTGCAACGGCTAGACTGCTGCACCATTGCAGTCCCGTACCACCGTCTTTCTTTGGAGAATTCTGATGCTCAAGGCCCAATACCAAACCCGTGGCCCGGTCCCGCAGGACGTGATCGAAGCTGTTGACCTGCAGCTGGCCGAACCTGGCACTGGCGAGGTCCGTGTAAAGGTCCTGGCTGCCGCGATCAATCCTTCCGACGTGCTCACCCTGACCGGCGAATACGGCATGCTGCCGCCGCTGCCTGCAGTTGGTGGTAACGAAGGCGTGGGCCGTGTCGAAGCGCTTGGCGCGGATGTCGGCAATCTGAAAGTTGGCCAGATGGTCCTGTTGCCAGTCGGTTGCGGCACCTGGGTCACCCACCTCAACGCCCAGGCCAAGCAACTGATCCCGCTGCCCGAAGCCGACCCACAGCAACTGGCGATGATGACCGTCAACCCGCCGACCGCCTCCCTGCTGCTCAGCGAATTCGTCGATCTCAAGTCCGGCGACTGGGTTATCCAGAACGCCGCCAACTCCGGCGTAGGCAGTTACCTCATCCAACTGGCCAAGCTGCGCGGCTTCAAAACCCTTAACGTGGTGCGCCGCGAGTCGGCCGTGGCCGGCGTGCAGGCTGAAGGCGGCGACGTGGTGCTGGTTGACGGCCCGGATTTGGCCAAGCGCGTGCGCGCCGCGACCGATGGTGCGCCGGTGCGCTTGGGCATCGACGCCGTCGGCGGCGAAGCCACCGACCACCTCGCCGCGGCCCTGTGCGACGGCGGCACCTTGGTCAACTACGGCATGATGAGCCGTCAGCCCTGCCAGGTTTCGCCCTCCTCGTTCGTCTTCCGCGACGTCACGCTGCGCGGCTTCTGGCTGGCTAAGTGGTTCCGCAATGCCAGCCCGGCCGAGCAGATGAAGGTATTCGGTGAGCTGACCCAGCTGATCGCCAGTGGCAAGTTGAAGACGCGCATCGCCGCCACCTACGACGTCAGCCAGATCAAGGAAGCCGTCGCTGCCGCCGCAGCGGGCGAGCGCGAAGGCAAAATCCTGATCGTTCCGAACTAAGCCAAACGCCGCACAGAATCAAAAGGGCTATCTCCCAGCGGTGTTTTGCCCCTTCCACTCGTGCGTAGGCAGGCGCGAAAGGTAGGCAAAAGACAATTGGGACATAGCCAACAAAAAAGGGGGCCGCGCATCACGCGCGGCCCCTTTTTTTTGCTATCAGCCTAAGCGCTTTGGCGCTTACTCAGCAGCCGGGGTGCGGCGTTTGAGCGGCGCGAGGCCATCCTGGCTGACCAATACCGGCGCATCTGGCTTGGGCTTGTTCTGTGTATTGCGCTTGCTCGGCGCTTTAGCCGCCGGCTTTTTCACCAGCTTCTTGCCGGTTTTCGGGTCGACCTTTTTCTTCTTCGGCCCTGCCGCCTTGCCGGAGGCCTTGAGGTTCTTCGGCCCCTGATACAGACCCTTGAGGTCCTTGATGTTGCGGCGCTCGAAGCGCTGCTTGAGGTAGCGCTCGATGCTCGACATCAGCGCCCAGTCGGTGTGGCAGATCAGCGAGATCGCCAGGCCTTCAGCGCCTGCTCGGCCCGTACGGCCGATACGGTGCACATACTCGTCGCCCGAGCGCGGCATGTCGAAGTTGATCACCAGGTCCAGACCGTCAACGTCCAGACCACGTGCTGCCACATCGGTGGCCACAAGGATCTTCACCGCGCCCTGCTTGAGGCGGTCGATGGCCAACTTGCGGTCTTTCTGATCCTTCTCGCCGTGCAGCACGAAGGTCTTGAAGTTCTGTGCCACCAGCTTGCCGTACAGGCGGTCAGCCTGAACGCGGGTGTTGGTGAAGATGATCGCCTTGTCGTAGGTTTCGTTCTTCAACAGCCACTCGACCAGACGCTCTTTGTGGTGGTTATGGTCAGCGGTGATGATCTGCTGGCGCGTGCCTTCGTTAAGCTGGCTGACGCGGTTGAGCTGCAGGTACTCGGGGTCCTTGAGTACCTTGGTGACCATTTCGCGCAGGCCTGCACCGCCACTGGTGGCGGAAAACAGCAGGGTCTGGCGCGTGTCGTTGCACAGCTCGGACAGGCGCTGCACGTCTTCGGCAAAGCCCATGTCGAGCATGCGGTCGGCTTCGTCGAGCACCAGCACTTCCACTTCATCGAGCAGCAGGTTGCCGGCGTTGGCGTGTTCGATCAGACGACCTGGGGTGCCGATCAGGATATCAACCCGGCGCAGCATAGCGGCCTGGACCTTGAAGTCTTCGCCACCGGTGATCAGGCCGGCCTTGAGGAAGGTGAACTGGGCGAAGCGCTCGACTTCCTTGAGGGTCTGCTGGGCCAGCTCGCGGGTTGGCAGCATGATCATCGCGCGCACGCTCATACGCGGCGAGGATGCGCCATCGCCAAGCAGGCGGTTGAGCATCGGCAGGACAAAAGCGGCAGTTTTGCCGCTACCGGTTTGTGCGATTACCCGCAGGTCCTTGCCTTGCAGCGCCAGCGGAATAGCCGCCACCTGCACCGGCGTGGGCACGGTAAAGTTCAACTCGGCCACGGCTTTGAGCAGGCGTTCGTGCAGGGCAAATTCGTAAAACACGCGGGTAACCTCGACAAGAAACAGAAATCAGCTGCATAGCGTAACGGTTTCCCGCGCAATGACCGAATTTCTTTACGTGCAATCTACTCAGTGTTGCCAGCGTGAGGCGGCGGCAGCCCTGGAATGCAGGGCCTGACGCCGCTGTTTGAGCAGCAGCCGAGTGCTGTCCCAGCCCACCAGAAACACCGCCAGCCAGATCGGCAGGTACGTCAGCCACTGCCTCGGGTCAAACTCCTCGCCGAGAAACAACAGCGCCACCGCGAACAGCAACACCGGCTCTACGTAGCTGAGAATGCCGAACAAGCCCATCGGCAGCAGCCGGCTGGAGGCCATCATCGCGGCAAAAGCCAGGGCGCCCAGCAGGCCCAACCCCGGTAACCACAGCAACAGTGCTGGCGCCTGGCTGAACAGGGCCGGCGGGCCGTAAGCCAGAATCAGCCAGATCGCCAACGGCGTCAGCATCAGCATTTCCAGGGCAAAACCTGACAGGGCATCCAGGCGCATCCAACGGCGCAGCATGAAGTACGGCGGGTAGCCCAGCGCCGTGACCAGGGTGATCCACGAGAACGCCTGGGTCTGCCACAGTTCGTGCACCACCCCCAGCAGCGCACACGCCACGGCAATCGCTTGCAAGGGGCGCAGACGCTCGCCGTAAAACACGCGCCCGGCCAAGACCATGGCCAGGGGCAGCAGAAAATAGCCCAGCGACACATCCAGCATGTAACCGGCCAGCGGCGCCCAGACAAATATGCCCCACTGGATGCCAATCAGCACGGCAGCCACGGGCAGCGCGGCCAGCAGCAGTGGCTCACGACGCAGGCGTTGCAACACGCCAGCCAGTACGATCCACTGCCGCCCGAGCAGCACCAGCAAGGCCACTGCCGGCAACGACCAGAGCACCCGCTGGGCAAACACCTGCACACCGTCGAGCGGCGCCAGTTGCTGGACATAGCCTGGCATCAGCGCAAACAGCACCGAGGCGCCGACTGACAGCGCGACACCCCGCCCGGATAATCCTGGATTCACCCAACCACCTTCGGCGCCCGGCCCAGGCGCGTAATAGCCAATGAGGCGATGATCACGCTGCCACCCAGCGCCAGGCGCAATAGGTCGGCATCGCGGTTCCACAGCAACAGGTTGACCAACAACCCCGCCGGGACCAGTGCATTGTTCATCACTGCCAGGGTACCGCCATCGACCAAGCTGGCGCCCTTGTTCCACCAGTAAAGACCCAGGCCGGAAGCTGCGATACCCAGCCACACCAGTACGCCCCATTGGGTGACGGTTTGTGGCATGCGCGCGGCGTCGCCGAATAATAGAAAGGCCGGCAACGCCACCAGCAAGGCGCCGAGGTAGAAGTAGCCAAAGCGGCGGTAGTCCGGAAGCGGCGAAGGATGAGCAGCCAGAAGGTGTTTGTAAAACACCTGGCCTGCGGCGAACGTGGCGTTTGCCACCTGCAACAGCAAGAAGCCAAGCAAGAAGTTGGCGCTGACCTGGTCGTAGCGAATGATCACCGCACCGGCCACTGCCACCAGGGCGGCGAGCAAGGCCCAGGGGTTGAAGCGCCGGTTGAGCGCATCTTCGATCAAGGTGACATGCAGCGGCGTGAGGACGGTGAACAGCAGCACCTCTGGCACGCTCAGCATGCTGAAACTCAGGTATAGGCACACGTAGGTGACACCGAACTGCAGTGCGCCTATGACCAGCATGCCGCGAATAAACCTCGGTTCCACACCGCGCCAGCGTGTCAGGGGCAGGAACAGCAGGCCGGCGATGACGATACGCGTCAGCACCGCGAAATAGCTGTCCACCTGGCCAGCCAGGTATTCACCGATCAGGCTGAAGGAAAACGCCCAGAGCAGGGTCACGAAAAACAGATAGCGCATGGTCACCTCGTTGCGAGGCGGCGACCTTAGCCTGTTGCAGGCGTTTCAACAATTGGGCTTGGCTATTGGACTGACAGGGCTACGGGTCTAACACCCTGGCCGGTGAAACAAAAAAACCGGCCGTGCACAGAGCAGCGGCCGGAACAGTGCACCCAGGAGCACGGGTGCCAGGAGGAGACGTAGGGTCAATCAGATCAGTTCAGCAAGCTGCGCCTTGGCACCTGCCAGGCCACGCTCTAAAAACTCGGCGCCCAGATTCAGGCCTTCAGCGTGCACAAAGCGCACATCATGAATACCGATAAACGCCAGCGCCTGGCGCAGATAGGGTTCCTGATGGTCCATGCTGCCGCCCGCGTAGATGCCGCCACGGGCCGTGAGGACGATGGCGCGCTTGCCGCTGAGCAAACCCTGGGGGCCGGTTTCGGTGTATTTGAAGGTCACACCGGCGCGCAGCACGTGGTCGAGCCAGGCTTTGAGCGTGCTGGGGATGCCGAAGTTGTACATGGGCGATGCCAGCACCAGCACATCGGCGGCCAGCAGTTCATCGGTCAACAGGTTGGAGCGTGCCAACGCGGCCTGTTCGGCTTCACTCTGCTGCTCGGCCGGGGTCATCCAGCTGCCAAGCAAGGTGGCGTCGAGATGCGGCACTGGATCGCGGGCCAAGTCGCGCACAGTCACGCTATCGGCGGGATGAGCCGCATGCCACTGCCCGATAAACTCGGCAGTCAACTGACGGGAAATCGAGCCCTGGGTGCGGGCGCTGCTTTCTATAACCAGAATCTTGGACATGGGCTGTGCTCCATCGAGGCGATGTGAATACGATGGGCACAGCGTATGACTCGAATGACCGATTAAAAAGCGTAAAAAATCACTGCGATCTATCGGCTGTATTGATTTATTAGCGACAGACCACTAGGCTCGAACCACTCAAATGCCGCAGGTCAATTCGACACGCAAGCGAATGATGCTGCGGGCGAACTTCATCGACAGGTTGCTGGTAGCACCCGGCGCCAGGTTGACTTTGCGGGTGCGCGGCGCCTCGGGGCCGTTGCGAAATACGGTCGTGCATTGCGCCTGGCTTTGCCCATAGTTGTAGAGCACCACGGCGCCTATGTTGTGATCGATTTCCTGGGTGGACACCGACACCTCCGCGCCGTTGAGTTGCCGCTCTACATCAATCGGGTAGGCGAATGCGCTCAGGGGCAACAGGGCAATCAGGGCAATCAGGGCACAGACAAGCTTTTTCATGCGGCAGCCTCCAAAGGGGACCGCCAGTTTAGGGCGAGAATGGCAACCTGTGCACCCGCCTTCGCCAATACGAATAGGAGAGCATCAGCATGAAGGCGCCACGCGTCACCCTCGATCAATGGCGCACCTTGCAGGCCGTTGTCGACCAAGGCGGCTTCGCCCAGGCGGCAGAGGTGCTGCACCGCTCGCAATCCTCCGTGAGCTACACAGTGGCGCGCATGCAGGAGCAGCTCGGCGTGCCGCTGCTGCGCATCGATGGGCGCAAGGCGGTACTCACTGAAGCCGGCGATGTGCTGTTGCGCCGTTCGCGGCAACTGGTCAAGCAGGCCAGCCAGCTCGAAGACCTGGCCCACCATATGGAGCAAGGCTGGGAGGCCGAAGTACGCCTGGTGGTCGATGCAGCCTATCCCAACGCCCGCCTGGTGCGTGCGCTGACCGCCTTTATGCCGCAAAGCCGCGGTTGCCGCGTGCGCCTGCGTGAAGAGGTGCTGTCCGGCGTCGAAGAGGTGCTGCGCGAAGGTGTCGCCGACTTGGCCATCTGCGCCTATTCCCTGCCGGGCTTTCTCGGTTCGGAAATGAACCCCGTGGAATTTGTCGCCGTCGCGCACCCTGACCACAGCTTGCACCGCCTGCAGCGCACCCTGAGCTTTCAGGACCTGGAAACCCAGATGCAAGTGGTCATCCGCGACTCCGGCCGCGAGCAGCCGCGAGACATGGGCTGGCTGGGCGCCGAACAACGCTGGACAGTCGGCAGCCTGGCCACTGCAGCCAACTTCGTCGGCAATGGCCTGGGTTTCGCCTGGCTGCCGCATCACCTGATCGAGCGTGAACTCAAGGACGGCCTGCTCAAACCGCTGCCGCTGGAAAAGGGCGGCAGGCGCAACCCGACGTTCTTTCTGTATGCCAATAAGGACAAGCCTCTAGGCCCGGCGACGCAGATCCTCGTCGAGCTGATTCAGCGCTTCGATGAAGCGCCGCTGGGCGCGGCCTTCGCAGCGCCCTTACCCCCTGCCTGACCTGCAAGGACGTTCGCCATGCCCTACTTCGACCAGGACGACTGCCAACTGCACTACGAAGAGTACGGCCAGGGAGTACCACTGGTGCTGGTGCACGGGCTGGGTTCGAGTGTGCGCGACTGGGAATACCAGATCCCGGTGCTGGCCCGGCACTACCGGGTGATAGCCCTCGACGTGCGCGGCCATGGCCGCTCTGACAAACCGCGTGAGCGCTACAGCATCGCAGGCTTCGCCGCCGACGTTGCCGCACTGATCGAGCACCTGGCACTGCCGCCGGTACACCTGGTCGGGATCTCCATGGGTGGCATGATCGGCTTCCAGCTCGGTGTCGATCAGCCCGAACTGCTGCGCAGCCTGACCATCGTCAACAGCAGCCCCGAGGTCAAACCGAAAAACCTGCGTGACTGCCTGGAGATCGCCAAGCGCTGGACCCTGGCCCGCGTACTCGGTTTGAACACCATCGCCCGCGCGCTCAGCGGGCTGCTGTTCCCCAAACCCGAGCAGGCGGAGCTGCGGCGCAAGATCGAAACCCGCTGGCCGCAGAACGACAAACGCGCCTACCTGGCCAGCCTCGATGCCATCATTGGCTGGGGCGTGCGGGAACGCCTGGCGCGGATTACCTGTCCTACCCTGGTCGTCAGCGCCGACCGCGACTACACCCCCATTTCACAGAAGGCGGCTTATGTCGCTGAGATGGCCAACGCGCGCCTGCTGGTCATCGAGGATTCGCGTCATGCAACACCGATGGATCAACCCGACCGCTTCAACAGCAGCCTGCTGGCCTTTCTTGCAGAGGTCGATACAGCTGCTCCAACCGCCCCTTAGGATGCTCTGACATGCTCAAAAAACTCGTGCTCACCGCCTGCTCGCTGCTGCTGACCAGCCACCTGATGGCCGCAGAACAGCCGCGTGTACTGCTGACCACCAGCCTCGGCGAAATCGAAATCGAACTGGACGCCGACAAGGCACCTATCAGCGCGAAGAACTTTCTCGCCTATGTAGACAGCGGCTTCTATGCCGGCACCCAGTTTCACCGGGTAATCCCGGGCTTTATGGTCCAGGGTGGTGGCTTCGATGCCGACCTGCGCCAGAAGCCGACCCAGGCGTCGATCAAGAACGAAGCCGACAACGGCCTGCATAACGTGCGTGGCACCCTCGCTATGGCCCGTACCCAGGTGCGCGACTCGGCCACCAGCCAGTTCTTTATCAACCACAAGGACAACGCCTTCCTCGACCACGGCTCGCGTGACTTCGGCTACGCCGTATTTGGCAAGGTGATCCGCGGTATGGACGTGGTCGACGAAATCGCTCAAGTACCCACCGGCAACCGCGCCGGCCAGCAGAACGTGCCCTTGCAGCCTGTGCTGATCATCGACGCCAAGCGTCTGTGATGACCCGAGGCGCCTCGAGTATCCAGCACCGCTGAATCACACACGGTGAGGGATACACCTTAATAGGAGCCCGCTTGCGGGCTCCTACGTCGACAGCACGGCCTAACTTACAAAAAGCGACAGCGCGTTCAGGTCGCGCCACTGGTCGTTGGGGCTCGCCCCACACCGCGCCTGCTGCAAGGCCAGCTGCGTAGTACACTCCCCGGCTTAAACCGGCAGGAAGCCCCGCATGCTATTCCAGCGTTTCGAAGCCCTAATCGATGTATTCAAACCCAGCCCAGACGAGCCTCCGCCCGCCGGGCTGCTGCGTTTCTATGCCTATTACCTGCGGCAAATCTGGCCGCTGATGCTCGCGGTGATCATGGTCGGGTTCTTCGCCGCGCTGATCGAGGTGGCACTGTTCAGCTTCCTCGGCCGCCTGATCGACATGACCCAAGCCACGCCGAGCGCAGCGTTTTTCAGCCAGCACAGCGACGAACTGCTGTGGATGGCGCTGGTCGCCCTGCTCATCCGCCCGCTGGTGTTTGGCCTGCATAACCTGCTGGTGCACCAGACCATCAACCCGGGCCTGACCAACCTGATTCGCTGGCAGAACCACCGCTACGTGCTCAAGCAGAGCCTGGGGTTTTTCCAAAATGACTTCGCCGGGCGCATCGCCCAGCGCATCATGCAGACCGGCCCCTCGCTGCGCGATTCGGCCATGCAGGTGGTCGATGCACTGTGGCATGTCACCGTGTATGCCGGCAGCGCACTCTACCTGTTCGCCGCCGCGGATCTGCGCCTGGTGATCCCGCTGCTGCTGTGGATCATCGGCTACTGCGCCACGCTCTGGTACTTCGTGCCACGCATCAAGGACCGCTCCGCTGCAGCCTCGGCCGCACGCTCGGCGGTCATGGGCCGGGTGGTCGACGGCTACAGCAACGTCAGCACGCTCAAGCTGTTCGCCCATACCCAGGTCGAAGAGAACTACACCCGCGACGCCATGCAGACCCTGCTCGAGCGCTTCCGCTTGCAGGGCCGCACCATCACCAGCCTGGACTTCACCATCACCTGCCTCAATGGCCTACTGATCGCCGGCACCGCCGGCCTGGCCCTGTGGCTGTGGCATCAGGAACTGATCAGCACCGGCGCCATCGCCCTAGCGGTGGGCCTGGTGATTCGTATCAATGGCATGGCCGAGTGGATCATGTGGGTGGTCAACGGCATCTTCGAGAACGTCGGCACCGTGCAGGACGGCATGCAGACCATCGTCCAGCCGCTTCTGGTGCAGGACCGTGACGATGCCGAGCCGCTGCAGGTGCGCCAGGGTGGCGTGCGTTTTGAGGGTGTGCAGTTCCATTACGGCAAAGCTGGCGGAGTGATCGACCACCTCGATCTGCAGGTTGCGCCCGGCGAGAAGATCGGTTTGGTCGGCCCATCCGGGGCGGGCAAATCGACCCTGGTCAACCTGCTGCTGCGCCTGTACGACCTGCAGGGCGGGCGCATTCTCGTCGATGATCAGGACGTCTCTCGGGTCACCCAGGAAAGCCTGCGCGCGCAGATCGGTGTGGTCACCCAGGACACCGCTCTGCTGCACCGCAGCATTCGCGACAACCTGCGCTACGGCAGGCCAGAGGCCAGTGAAGCCGAGCTGCTGGAAGCCGCGCGCAAGGCTCGCGCCGATGCCTTTATCCCGCTGCTTGACGACGGCCAAGGCGGCCATGGCCTGGATGCCCAGGTCGGCGAGCGCGGCGTCAAGCTGTCCGGCGGCCAACGCCAGCGCATCGCTATCGCCCGGGTACTGCTGAAGAACGCGCCGATTCTGATCCTCGACGAAGCCACTTCAGCCCTAGACTCCGAGGTCGAAGCCGCTATTCAGGAAAGCCTCGACAGCCTGATGGAGGGCAAGACGGTGATCGCCATCGCCCACCGCCTGTCGACCATCGCGCGCATGGACCGCCTGGTGGTGATCGACGGCGGGCAGATCGTCGAAACCGGCAGCCATGCCGAGCTGATCGCCCGCGGCGGCCTTTATGCGCGCCTGTGGCAGCACCAGACCGGCGGTTTTGTCGGCGTCGACTGACGCCACTTAAGCCTGGCGGTACGGCAGTAAAGAGCGCGCCTCTTCGGCATACGCCAGCACGCCGGCGCGCTCCTGGCCGAGAAAATCGGCCACGGCGGCGCGCAGGCCGGGATGACAGAGGTAATGCCAGGACCGGGTGATCTGCGGCTCGAAACCGCGGATCAACTTGTGCTCGCCCTGGGCACCGGCGTCGAACCGCTGCACGCCCTGCTCGATGGCGTAGGCCATGCCCTGGTAGAAACAGGTCTCGAAATGCAGCCGATCAAACTCGGCCAAACAGCCCCAGTAGCGGCCATACAAGCTGCCACCACCGATCAGGCTAAACGCCATGGCCACCGGCCGGCTGCCCTGGCGCGCCAGGACCACGCGGATGGACTCAGGCGTGCGCTCGGCCAACAGGCTGAAAAATGCCCGCGTCAGGTACGGCGCCTGCCGGCGTACGTGGTAGGTGTTGGCGTAGCACTGGTAGACGAAATCCCACTCAGCCTCGGCGAGTTGATGGCCCTCGCGCCACTCAAACTCGATGCCCTGCCCGGCCACCTGCTCGCGCTCCTTGCGCATCTGCTTACGTTTGCGCGAACTCAAGGCATCGAGAAAATCCTGAAAATCCCGGTAGCCGCGGTTATGCCAATGAAACTGACAGCCGTATCGCTCCAGCCAACCGTCGCGCCCCTGCAACAGTGCATCGGCCGCCGGGTCAGTGAAGTTCACATGCACGCTCGACAAGCCCTGCGGCTCCAGGCTGGCGGTCAGTTCATCGAGCAACTGCGCAGCCGCCAACGGATCTCCCAGCAGGCGCGGCCCGCTGACCGGCGAAAAGGGAATCGCCCCCAGCAGCTTGGGGTAGTAGTCGATGCCGGCACGATGACAGGCATCGGCCCAGGCGTGATCGAACACGTACTCGCCGTAGGAATGCTGTTTGACGTAAGCCGGCAATGCCGCCAACGGCTTGCCGTCTGCGCCTAGGAGCACCTGATGCGCCGCCTGCCAGCCCGTGCCAGTACCGATGCTGCCGCTGTCTTCTAGGGCGCTGAGAAAGGCGTGGCGCAGGAAGGGCTGAGATGAGGTGCTCAACGCGTCCCAGGCATCAACGCCCAGGCTGCTGATGGAGGTGGCGGAAACAATCGACATGCAAGGTTCCATTTCTAAGGAAAACGGCAGACAGCTGCAATATATCTCTAACAAAGGCCAAGCAAGATAAACGCATCATCCCCTATCGAGGCGTCACTATGCACAAGTCCCTGCTTGCCCTGGGTATTGCCCTGTTCATGGGCAGCACCGCTGTCATGGCGGAAAAATCCATCGTCCACCCGTTTCACGCCGCCCAGGCGGAGAATGCACCGAGCGATGTGCACATGGTCGTGGAAATTCCAGCAGGTAGCTTTACCAAGTATGAAATCAACGAGGAAGGCCTGGTCTTCGTCGATCGTTTTCAGTCCATGCCGGTGGTCTACCCGGCTAACTACGGCTCACTGCCGCGTACCCTCGGCGGAGATAACGACCCACTCGATGGCCTGGTGCTGACCCGTCAAGCGCTGTTCCCTGGCGTAATGATCAAGTTTCGCCCCATTGGCTACTTGAAGATGATCGACGGCGGTGAAGCAGACGAAAAAATCATCGGCGTGCCGAGCAGCGACATTGATCCGACTTACGACAACATCCAAGATATCGACGATCTGCCTGCTATCGAACGCCAGCGCATCGAAGCATTCTTCCGGGTCTACAAACAGTTACCGGAAGGCCGCAAATCGGTCGAGCTGAACGGCTACGGCAATGCCGAAGAAGCACGCAAGATGATCCAGCAGGCGCTGGACGCTTACAAAAAGCAGTCCTGAATCTTAGGGTCTGAGTGCAATAAACCCCGCCGCAGCGGGGTTTATTGTTTTATCGGTACCCTTTATCGGCTCAGCGCGCAGCCTTGTACTGAATCATGTAACCCAGCTTCTTGCTGGCCATCTTGCTCAGCTCTTTGCGGTCGACACTGCTGTAACCGCCCAACTGGCGCGGGGTGAAGCCCGAGTCGCCGAGCGCGGCATCAGGTTCCTGAGCCACCATCAGTTGCGCCGCCGCGGCCACTGCATCGCGATATGAGCCTTGCTCATCGAGCGCGTAATCCTGCAAAGACAGACGCTGACGTAGCCAGTTGCCCCAGTAGAACTCGAGAAACTCCGGCGCCACTTCGCCCGAACGCGGCTTGTCGTAGGCCACTTCGCGAGTGAAATACACCAGCGCACGGTACGGGTCATTGCCCAGGCTGGCAAAGCCGAGTTGCGCTGGAATCTGTTCCGGCGTGATTGCCTGACCTTGGCCATCTTTGAGCCAAACCTTGCGCTCGGCCTGCATGCGCTGCCAGAAACTGGTCAGATCCGGGCTGTCACTGAAGTTGTCAGTCACCCTGACCCACATCTGCAATTGCGCGCCGCCTTGCGCCTGCTCCCACAGCGTGGTGAAGGTGTGGTGTCCATCGGTTAAATACAGCTGGCCTTCAGGGCCTACCACCACGGTTTTCATCTCGCTGCTGCGCGAGCCAACCTCGCCCTGACAACTGAAGCTCTCAGGCTGATGCAGGCTGGCACCCTTTGGCACCTTGCTGCTCTCGCCCTGACCATTGGCCTCACAGTACTCATCGAAGAGCTTGTTCGGCTCTTTGGCAAAACGCCCAAGTTTGTAATAGATCTGCTCATAGCCCACCACAGCCTGAGTCGGATGCAGTTGCTCAAGACGCACCTGCAACAACTCACCCGGTTTGGCGGTGCGATAGTCTTCGGCCACAGCATTGGCACTCAAGCCGGCCATCAATAGCCACACAGCAAAATGGCGCATCGGTATGTTCCCCACACAAGAATCGACGAAAAAAAACCCCGCACGAGGCGGGGCTAAAAAACAGGAGCAGCGGTTAGCGGTGTTGCTTAGAACACATACTGCAGGCGGCCAACAATGGCCTTGCCGTCGTCAACATTCTTGCCATCGACGCCAACGGTGTTGACGTTATCGACTTCGTAATCGACGTAGTTCAAGCTCATGCGCACAGCCGGCGTGGCGAAGTAGTTGACACCCACCACCATGGCGCTGACGTCGAACTCATCGCTGGTATCCGCAGCAACGATGCCGCCAAGACCCAGGTTGCCTGGAATGGCAGCCGTGTCGGAGTCAATCGAAGAGCTCTCGTAACGAGCGAAGACTTCCCAGGTGCCTTTCATGTCGGTCGGCTTGTCCCACTTGCCGTCGCTGCCTTTGTAACCACGGGCACCGCCGATCATGTAGGAAACCTGCGCGGTGTAGCCACTCAGGTCGACGTCAGAGTTGGCGCCGGTGTCGGACTCACCCGAGATGCTGCGCTGGAAGTACTCGGCCTGGCCACGCAGGCTGCCGAACTGAGCGCCGGACTCCAATACCCATTCGCTGTCTTTGTCTGCTACATCGACATCGGCGAAAGTCAGGCGGAAATCGTTGTCGCTGCGGATGCCCATACGGGTACGAACGCGAGCACGGTCATCGTCCGAGCTGCTGTCGTGGTAGTTGGCAGCCAGGTGAACAACATCGGTGCCGTTCAGGTAAGGAGCCCAGTGAGCGCGCAGGGTGTAACCGAACAGCTCGTCGTTGCCGTCGGATTCGTATTCGTTGTTGTTGTCGCCTGCTTCGTAGGTCGCAACCTGAGCCATAAGGCCGTAGTTGTCGCCAGAGTGTTTGAAGTTCACACCAAACTGGGTGTCTTCGTCACCGTGAAGGAAGTCGTACATGATCGGACGCTCGATGGCGGTGATCCAGGACGAGCTGGTGGAGTTCTCCAGGCCGTAATCGACGCCAAAGCGGCCAACAGTCAGGGTACCGATGTCCAGGCCGGTGTAGGCGATAAAGGCACGGTCGACACTGGTGTCATCGTATTCGTCGTAGCTCAGGCGCAGGCCCCAATCCCAGTCGCTGTAGGCAGTGCCTTCCAGACCGAACTCACCACGGCGGATAAAGGTGTTGAAGGTATCGTCAAAGGGATCATTCTGATCGGCAGCCATCAGGCCATCGAACTGAGTAGCATCCCACTGCAGCTTACCGCTCAGCTTGAAGCTGAAGGCCTTGTCGGTAGTAGCGACCTCCAGGCCGCCCTTGGTCTTGATCACGATATCAGCGCCGTCAGATGTGACAGTACCGGCGAAAGCCTGGGCGGAAACGGCCAGAGCCAGGGCGCTGGCTGCGAAACCGGCGAAGTGCTTACGGATCATCGAGAATTCCCCTGTTGGACTTTAAGTGCTGAAAACACCCGAGCGTTGGCGCTCGTTCGTGCTGGGGGAATCTTGGCGAGGGCATATTTCAGCCCGGTTGCCGATATATAAAGATTTGGTTACAGGGGAACTTTTTATTTCTTTTGCGTATATAGCTATGAACAGCGTCTACGCAGCCGCCGTGCCAGCCAGTCGTCCACACTCAACCAGCGCCCGGCGCCACTGAAGAACAGCGCCACCAGCATCACCAGGTAGGTCGCCGCAAACTCGATGCCGTTGTTCAGCACCACCAATTTGCCGCTGCTGGTCAGCCAGTCGTAATTGCCGTGTTCCTTGAGCAGCTCGCGGGCGCGCTCCAGCTTGTCCACCGACGCCATGACCCGCTCATTGGCGAACGGCGCACTGGCATCGGCAATCGCCTGCCAACCGTAGGGAAGGTGCACGGCGAAGATTGCCACCAGCATGGTGATCATCAGCGGGATACTGACCCAGCGCACCGCCAGGCCAAACAACAGCAGCAGTGCGCCGCCCGCCTCGGTCAAGGCAGCTGCCCAGGCCAGGAGTTCGGGAAATGGCAAACCCAGGCCCCAATCCGGATTACCAAACCAGGCCGCCGTGGCCTCGATATCCGCCAGTTTGTGCATGCCAGCCATCCAGAACACGGGCACCAGATAGAGGCGCAGCAGCAAAGGGCCGATAAAATCGAGCCGACGAGAAGCGTCCAGGGCGTCCTGGAGACGATTGAAAAAGCTCAGCATGGTCACTCTCCACAAGCCGGCGCTTGGCGCCAAGGTCAGGTACAGCAAGGGGTTATAGGCACCAGATGCCCTGGTTTTTCCAGTCATCCAGCACGATCTGGGCGTTATTGAAATACGCTGTATCGGCCACTAGGCCATGCTGCTGGGCCAGCGCCAGCAGCGCTGGTTCGGCGGCCTCACCGGCCTGCAGGCGCGCCGCCAACTGATAGGCGAACGGGCTGAGCTGCATAAAGCGCACCTTGTCCTGGCCATCTCGCCAGACCAGCAAACAGGTTGGCTCGGCAGGCGGCGTGGTCGGTTGATAATCCACACCAATACGCTGCACCGGCCACTGATACGCCAGCGGCCAAGCCAACGGTGACCAGCCCTGCTCCGCCGGTTCGGCCTCGCTGACATCCAGCGCCAGCTCGACCCACTCGTAATGCGCCAGCTCCAGCATAAACGGCGGATCGCCGGCCTCGGCGACATAGCCTTGCTGCAACCAGGCAAGAAACTCCTGGCTGATCTGCAAGAAATACGGCGTGCGCGCCTGATGCTCGGCGATAAAGCTGCGCACCAGGCGCTGCCAGCGACTGGGCTCGATCAACCGGTGCAACACCGGGAAAGCACCGCTGATAAAACCTTCGATGTTGTTGAAGAACAACGCTTCATAGATGGCCATACGCTCGGCCGTAATGCCGTCGAGCAAGGGTTGTTGCGCCGGTTGGCGAATCCGCGCGGCAAATGCGCGTTGTGCGTCAACGCCGCTCATGTGCCGTAATTCCGCAAGGGTGTCGCTGCCGCCTGCAACTGACGAATCTGCGCCACTTCGGCATACAGCTCGGCAATCGGCGGAAAGTTGAAATCGCGCTCCAGCAGGGTCGGACGTATGCCGTGTAAGGCGTAGGCCTGCTCCAGCAGCGCCCAGACCGGGTCGATCACCGGCGCGCCGTGGGTGTCGATTTTCAGGTCGCTGGCCTGGTCGTAATGCCCGGCCACATGCAGATAGGCGATGCGTTCGCTGGGTAAGCTGGCGATATAGGCCTGCGCATCGAAGTTAAAATTGATGCTGTTAACGAAGACGTTGTTCACGTCCAGCAACAGCTGACAGTCGGCCTGTTCCAGCACCGCGCGAACAAACGCCGCTTCATCCAGCTCGCCCGGCAACTGCGCATAGGCCGACACGTTCTCGATGATCAGCGGTCGTTCCAGTACGTCCTGCACAATGCGCACGCGCTCGGCAATGCGCCGCACTGACGCCTCGGAAAACGGCAACGGCATCAGGTCATACAGCTGGCCATGGTCGGCGCAGGCCGACAGATGCTCGCTGTAACCGCGCACAGCGTGCTGTTCAAGAAAGCCTTTGATGGCTTTAAGCAGCTCGATATCCAGCGGGGCAAAGCCACCGAGGTTGAGGGACAGGCCATGGCAAAGCAGGGGCAGGCGTTCACTCAGGGCACGCAGCTGCTTACCCAGGCGCCCGCCGACGCCGATCCAGTTCTCCGGTGCCACTTCGAGGAAATCCACCTCGCCTGTGCTGCAATCCTGCAGCGCGCCAAGCAGGCCGCGACGCAGACCCAGCCCAGCACCGTTGACGAAATCCGTCTGCATGTTCTGCCCCCGTACTCGATCAGTTACTCGGCTTTCTTCTCAGCGCCGCACTTGCCTTCACCGCATTTGCCCTCGGCATCGGTTTTGGCTTCGCCACCGCACTTGCCTTCACCACACTTGCCTTCGCCTTCGGCTTTCTTCATCTCGCCGCCACATTTACCTTCGCCGCAGCTGCCCTCGGCGGATTTTTCGCCAGCAGCCAGGCTGTAGCCGCTGCTCAGCTCTTGTGCAGCGAACGGGTTGCCCGCGGCCTGCACGGTAAAGGCCGCGCTGCTCAGCAGTGCAGCACCCAGGGAAGCGACAACGATATTCAGCTGTTTCATGGCCCATCTCCGTAGTAATTGGGACGGTGCCGATTGGCACCCTCGCAGCACTAGACGGGGATCTTCACGGGGCGTTACAAGCGCCTTGAAAAATAGTCTGCAGAAGGCAGTTGAGGGCAGGTGCAGGCCAAGCCGCAGGCGCAATCACAGGCGGCTAGCGAAGCAGAACGAGGGGCAAACAGAAGCGTTGAGAACGACTCAGGGCTGCTCGCGGCGGGCCTTGGCCAGGCGGCTGGCGAGCGCGTCGAGATCATCGCTGGCCGGGGTGTCGAGTTTACGCAGCACGCCCTGGCTCAAACGCATCTGGCTGACAAAACGCCGGCAGTGCCCGCACAGGGCCAGGTGCGCACGCACGGCCAGACGGCCGCGCAGGTTCAGTTGTCCGTCCAGGTAGTCGCTGGAATGGGCGACCAGCTCTTTGCACGTCAACATTGGCCGGTCTCCTCGAAGTGTTCCAGCGTGGCGAATACCTTCAAACGTGCGCGATGCAGGAGCACGCGGACATTGGAGAGCGAGATGTCCAAAAGATTACAGATGTCTTGAAGTTCCAGCCCCTGTTGCTCACGTAGCTGCAAGACGCTGCCCTGCAGCTCGGACAGACTGGCCAACGTCCGTTCCAGGCAATCGCGCAGCTCGGCCTCGGTGAGCAAGGCTTCGGGGGTGTCCTGGTGCCAGGCGTGGGGGGCGAGCAACCAGTGGCCGTCCGCAGAAAAACGGTCCTCATCGACGCTGCCATGGGGCGATGGCAGATCGTCCATGAGCACCTCGCGCCGGTTGTGCTTGAGGCGGGTCTTGGCGGTGTTGGCGGTAATGGTCAACAGCCAGGTCTTGAGGCTGGCGCGGCCCTCGAAACCGTCGAGGTTACGCACCACCGCGAGCCAGGCATCCTGCACCACCTCGTCGGCGTTGCGGCTGCCGACGATGGCATACGCCACCGCGCGCATGGCCCCTTGGTAAGTGACAACCAGCTCGCGGTAGGCTTTCTGCTCACCGGCCAGAAGACGTTTCAGCAGATCGACGTCGGTCATGGCGTCCCCGTAGGGTGCGCTAGGCGCACCACAGCCCCATCAATGAGGTCCGCACGCGATCAACGCTTGCGCAGGATCACGCTGCCGATCGAGTAGCCCGCGCCGAAGGAGCTGAGCACGCCGATGCTGCCGCTGGGCAGGTCTTCGTGGTTCTTGTGCAGGGCAATCACCGAACCCGCCGAGCTGGTGTTGGCGTAGGTATCGAGGATCACCGGGGCTTCGTGCGGCTCGGCGTCACGGCCCAGCAGTTTGCGGGCGATCAGCAGGTTCATGTTGAGGTTGGCCTGGTGCAGCCAGAAACGTTTGACCTGAGCAACCTCCAGACCGTTTTCACGCAGGTGCTCGGCGATCAGCTCAGCAACCATCGGGCAGACGTCTTTGAACACCTTGCGGCCTTCCTGCACGAACAGCTTGTCACGAGCGCCAATGCCCTCTTCCGCCGCGCGGTTGAGGAAGCCGAAGTTATTGCGGATGGTGTTGCTGAACTGGGTCAGCAGCTTGGTGCCGAGCACATCAAACTGCTGCGCCGAGGTGGCCTGGTCGGCACGCTCGATGATCACCGCAGTGCAGGCGTCGCCGAAGATGAAGTGGCTGTCACGGTCACGGAAGTTCAGGTGGCCGGTGCAGATTTCCGGGTTAACCATCAGGATCGCCCGCGCCTGACCGAGCTGCACGCTGTTGACCGCCGCCTGAATGCCGAAGGTCGCTGAGGAGCAGGCAACGTTCATGTCGTAGCCAAAACCCTGGATACCCAGTGCGGCCTGCACTTCAATGGCCACCGCCGGGTAGGCGCGCTGCAGGTTGGAGCAGGCCACAATGACGCCATCGATATCGGCAGCGGTCTTGCCGGCACGCGCCAGAGCGTCCTGGGCGGCGCCAATGGCCATCTCGCAGAGGATGCCCCACTGCTCGTTACTGCGCTCGGGGATACGCGGCACCATGCGCGCTGGGTCGAGGATGCCGGCTTTGTCGATGACAAAGCGGCTCTTGATGCCCGAGGCTTTTTCAATAAAGGCGCTGCTCGACTCAGTCAGCGCTTCGACCTCGCCACGCTCGATGGCGTCGGCGTTATCGGCATTGAACTGCTGCACGTAGGCATTGAAGGACGCCACCAGCTCATCGTTGGAAATGCTGTTGGCCGGGGTGTACAGGCCGGTACCACTGATGACGACGTTATGCACCCTGAATTCAACACATAAGTGCAACGCTCACCCCTGCATAAACTTCGTACGGCGTCTTCCAGCCCAGGCGTTTTCGCGGGCGTAAATTGA
>LNFM01001298.1_pt1 | contig 57349 bp, 42 predicted proteins | sample 596031 | NCBI WGS metagenome assembly LNFM01 (sample SAMN04254537, study PRJNA301005) | activated carbon metagenome | isolation source: dual media filters at the Ann Arbor, Michigan drinking water treatment plant | place: USA: Ann Arbor | reverse complement strand
AGCTCGAGCTGCGCGCGGTCCCGAACCATTGGTCGGGCAGCCAGCCGGCCTTCGAGCACATCATCCTACGCGTGCGCGGCTCCGCCGACCTCGTCTCCCTGATCCGCGGCGGCGTGGTGGACTATGCGGCGGAAGGGCTGACCGGACGGCAATACGATGCGCTCGCCGCGGCCGGCTTCCAAGTGGTGAACGGCAATACGCCGACGATGCTGCGACTGCACATGGCGATGGACAAGGAGCCTTTCACCGATGCCCGGGTGCGCCAGGCGATGCTCTACGCCATCCCGACCGACCGCATCATTCGCACCGCGCTGGCGGGGCGCGGACAACGTCCGGTCTGCTACTTCAACGCGGATGACATCACCTGCAACAACTCACTGGCGCGCTACAGCTTCGACCTGAACCGCGCGCGCGCGCTGCTGGCGGAAGCGGGCAAGACCAACTTCACCTTCGACTTCTGGTACAGCTCGGCGCTGCCCTACAACAACGACATCGCCATCCTGATCGCCGATGCGCTGAAGCAGATCGGCGTCACCGCGAACCTGCGCCCCACGCCGGCGCTGCAGCTGCTCGATGCCGTGCGCGCGCGCATCAACGGGCAGAACGAGGAGATGAGCGGGATGCTGATGAACGAGAGCGTCATCTGGCTGAACGATCCCTCGACACTGACGAACCTGGTGATCGCGACCAAGACCGCGACCGCGGGCGTGGCCAACTGGGCGCGCTTCAGCGACCCGGAGGCCGATGCGCTGCACGAGCGCTTCCGCAACTCCGACGATGTCGCCGCGCGCCGCGCCGCCTACCAGGTGCTGCAGGACAAAATGGCGGACAGCGCCGCCACGTCGATCCCGATCGTCATGCTCGGGCGGACCATCGTCACCAGCCGCCGCGTGACCAACGTGACCTTCTCGCAGGATCCCTTCGCCCGATACGCCTACATGCGGCCGCGCAGCTGACGCCGCATGCCCGACGACGACAGGAAGGAAGCACCATGTCATCCGCACTGACCGGCCCTTATGCGCGCGACCTGATCGGCTACGGGCGCAACCCGCCGCATCCGCAATGGCCGAACGGTGCGCGCATCGCCGTCAACTTCGTGATGAACTACGAGGAAGGCTCCGAATACTCGATGATGGACGGCGACGGCCGTTCGGAAGCGACCCTGACCGAGACGGCACAGTCGCCCTTCCCGCCCGGCAGCCGCGACCTCGCGGCCGAGGGCATGTTCGAATACGGCGTACGCGTAGGCTTCTGGCGCGTGATGCGCCTGTTCGCCGAACGCAACCTGCCGATGACGATCTTTGCCTGCGCCTTGGCACTCGAACGCCACCCGCCGGCGGCAGCGGCGATCGTGGAGGCCGGGCACGATTTCTGCTGCCACGGCTGGCGCTGGGTCGAACACTTCAAGCTGACGCGGGACGAGGAACGCGAGCACATCCGCCTCGCGATCGAGAGCCTGAATACGACGCTCGGCTCCCGGCCGCTCGGCTGGTACTGCCGCTACGGGCCCAGCGTGAACACGCGCCCGCTGCTCGTCGAGGAAGGCGGCTTCCTCTACGACAGCGACTGCTACAATGACGAACTGCCCTATTGGGTACTGCAGGACGGCAAGCCGCACCTGATCGTGCCCTATTCGCTGGTGACCAACGACAGCAAGTTCGGCCGCGGCGTGTTCAGCACGGCGGATGACTACTTCGCCTTCCTGCGCGACCAGTTCGACATGCTCTACGCCGAGGGCAGGACGCAGCCCAAGATGATGTCGTGCGGGCTCCATCTGCGCTCGATCGGACATCCGGCGCGCGCGGCGGGGCTGATGAAGTTTCTCGACTACATCGGCAAGTTCGAGGGCGTATGGGTGGCGCGGCGTACCGAGATCGCGCAGCACTGGCACGCAACCTTCCCCTACCAGCCCGGCATGGAACAGATCTCCAAGGTCGGGCCGTGACCATGCTGGACGCGCCGCACGCCGAACTTCAGGGCGCGACGCAGTCCGGCACGGGGCATGCCGTCACGCTCACGGGCATCACGCATCGCTACGGCAGCTTCGTCGCGGTGCGGGATGTCTCGCTCGAGGTTCCGGGCGGGTCGTTGGTCGCCTTTCTCGGCCCCTCGGGCTGCGGCAAGTCCACCCTGCTGCGTGCGATCGCGGGCTTCATCCGCCCGCAGGCGGGCCGCATCGCGATCGGCGGGGAAGTGGTGGACGACGTGCGGCCAAACCGCCGCGGCGTGGGCATCGTGTTCCAGAACTACGCGCTGTTCCCGCACCTGACAGTGGCGGAGAACGTTGCATACGGGCCGCAAGCGCAGGGCGTATCCCGCGCTGACGTACGCCGGCTGGTGGAGGAGAATCTCCGCCTGGTGCAGATGACCGACTACGCGAAGCGCTTGCCGCGCGAGTTGTCGGGCGGGCAGCAGCAACGCGTTGCCTTGGCGCGCGTGCTGGCCGCGAGACCGCGTATCCTGTTGCTCGACGAACCCTTCGGCGCGCTCGACAAGAACCTGCGCTTCGACATGCAGATCGAGATCAAGCGCCTGCAGCGCGAGCTCAACCTCACCACCATCCTGGTCACGCACGACCAGGAGGAAGCGATGAGCATGGCGGAACGGATCGTGGTGCTGAACCAGGGCCGCATCGAGCAGGTCGGCACGCCGTCGGACGTCTACGACCGCCCCGCGACACTGTTCGCCGGCACCTTCATCGGATCGACCAACCTTCTGCCCGGGCGCATCGCCGAAATCGATGGAGCGACCACGCGCGTGCGGCTCGCCGCAGGCGGCGAGGTGGATGCCGTCGCGCGCGCGCCGCTGGGCGTCGGCGGACGCGTGATGCTCTCGGTGCGGCCGGAACGCATGCGGTTGGTCGATGGGCCGGGACCGGGACGCATCGCGGCCAGGCTGGACGTGACCATGCCGCTCGGCCCGACCGTGGTTCACGAGGTGATCCTCGCCGATGGCCTGCGCGCCAAGGTCAGCGAACCGCGCACGCATGGCGGCGCTGCACGCCGCCCCGGCGATCCGGTGCATGTCGAGCTCCGCCTCGAGAGCGGCGCCGCGATCTTTCCCGACGGACTCATCGCAGACCCCGAGCAGGAGAATCAGCCATGACAGATACGATCGGCCGCCGTGCCGCACTTGCGTCCGGCGGCCTGGCCGCCGCCGCGGTGCTCTCGCCCCGGACGGCAGCAGCGTCGACCACCGTGGTCGCCGCGCACTACCCGAATACCTGGGAGACGGCTTACCGCACGATCGTCGCGCCGGTGCTGCAGGAGCGCCACCAGGTCGAGCTGGTGATCACGCCCCTGCTCGCCTTCGACCAGGTGGCACGCGCGCTCGCGCAGGCGCGCGGCCGCCCGCCCTTCGACTGCTTCTGCCTCGACCCCGGCCCGCGCCGCACCGCGGTCGAGCGCGGCCTGGTGCAGCAGATCGATCGCGCCAAGCTGCCCAACCTCCAGGGCGTCTCGCCAGGCTATGTCGACGAATGGGGCGTGGGCGTCGCGATGCAGGTGGTGGGCATCGCCTACAACCCGTCGCGCGTCGAGAAGCCGACCGGCTGGCGCGACCTGTTCGAGCCGAAGTACCACCGCCGCGTCGCCATCACGGGCTTCGGCAGCACCTTCGGCACCGTTGCGATGATCGAGATCGCGAAGGCCTTCGGTGGCTCCGAGACCAACATGGAGCCGGCCTTCGAGGCGGTCCGGCGGCTGCTGCCCAATGTCGGCGCGGTGGCGCTGAACAGCTCGCAGCTGCCATCCCTGTTCCAGCAGGGTCAGATCGACATCTTCTACACCAACACCAACAACGTGGCGGCGCTGAAGGCGCAGGGCGTGAACATCGAATTCGTGCAGCCAGACACCGGCAGCCCGGCCTTCGCCACGACCATGCACATCCACGCGCGCAGTGCGGTCGTGAACGAGGCGCACCAGTACATCAACGTCTCGCTCGAACCCGCCATCCAGGCCGCGCTGCAGCAGCCGCCACCGATGTTCATTCCGACCCAGACGCGCACGCCCCTGGCGCCGGAGATCGCGGCGCTGGTGGGTTCGCACGACGCCCTGAGCCGCTTCATCCAGCACGACTGGGGCGTGATCAACCCGCAGCGCCCGGCCTGGATCGAACGCTTCAACCGGGAGGTGCGTGCCTGACGCCATGGCCGCACGCATGACGATGCCGGAGGGGCGGTTCATGCTCGCCCTTCCGATGCTGCTGTTCTTCGGCGCCTTCTTCGTGGCGCCGCTGCTGCTGCTGGTCGCGGTGAGCTTCTTCGACGACCCCGAGATCACCGTGCCCGGCCTGTCGCAATACGCCAGCTTCCTGTCGGATTCCTTCAACTGGCGCGTGCTCGGCCAGACGCTGCTGCTTGGCGTGAAGGTGGTGGCCTGCACCACGGTGCTGGCCTATCCGATCGCGCTGCTGTTCCTCGCCGCCGGAGCGAGGCTTCGGCGCGTGCTGCTGATGCTGATCCTGGTGCCGCTGCTGACCAGCGTGGTCGTGCGCACCTTCGCCTGGATCGTGCTGCTCTCCCGCGAGGGCGTGGTGAATTCGGCGCTGCTGTCGCTCGGCATCATCGGTGCGCCGGTGCAGCTGCTGCATACGGAGATCGGCCTGATCATCGCGCTGATGCAGATCGAGCTGCCGCTCATGCTGTTGCCGCTGGTCAGCGTCATGTCGCGACTGGACCCGAACGTCGTCGCGGCCTCGCAGGCATTGGGCGCAGGGTCGTGGCGGACGCTGCTGCGCGTGATCCTGCCGCTTTCACTGCCCGGCTACGCCGCCGGCGTGTTGCTGGTGTTCGCAAGCTCCACCGCGGCCTTCGTCTCGCAATCCGTGATCGGCGGCGGGCGGCTGATCTACATGCCGGTGTTCGTCTATCAGCAGGCCACCACGCTGTTCAACTGGCCCTTCGCAGCCGCCATCTCGGTCATCCTGGTGGTGGCGATATCGCTCGTCGCCTTCGGCATCAACCACCTCGGACGCAGTGCGCGGGGGAACATCCATGGCTGATTGCGCGCGCCGCCCTGACCTCGATCTTTGGTCCTACCGCATCCTGTTGGGGCTGCTCGGCACGCTGGCGTTGGTCATCATGGTGGGGCCGGTGCTGATCGTGCTCGCCATATCCTTCACCGCCGACAGCTCGATGCGCTTCCCGCCGAGCGGCTTTTCCCTGCGGTGGTACGAGGCGCTGTTCGACCCGGTGCGCTCGGCGCAGATTCATCGCGCGGCGATCAACACCGTGCAGGTCGGGCTCTGGGCGACTGCGATCGGCACCCTGCTCGCGTTGCTGGCAGCGCTGGCTCTCGCCAGGGCGCGGGGCGCCGCAGCACGCTCAGCGGATACGCTGTTCGTGACACCGCTGATGCTGCCGCAGATCTCCTTTGCGGTCGCGGCACTCGTGTTCTTCAGCATGATCGGCTTCGAGGCGGCCAAGCCCGCCATCGTGATCGGCCATGTCATCGTTTGCGTACCATTGGTCTACAAGACGATCAGCGCATCGCTCTCGCAACTCGACCCGGCGCTTCTTGAGAGTTCCGCCAGCCTCGGCGCGGGACGGCTGCGGACTTTTCGGCGCATCACCTTGCCGACCATCTTGCCGGGCATCGGTGCGGGTGCCTTCCTGCTGTTCATGGCATCGAAGGACAATGTCGCGGTATCGCTGTTCCTGTCGGATGCGCGCACGAACATGCTGCCCATACGGATGTGGCAAATGCTGGAAGGCACGTTGGACGTCCGCGTCGCGGCGGTGTCGGGCGTGCTGATCCTGGCGACGCTGGTGTTGATGCTGGCGATGGAGCGGTTCGTGCGGATCTCGGAGCGTCTGCGATAGACGTGCACTCCGTCAATGCCTGACGCGGCAGGACTCAGTTGGGCAGAACAGTCGCCTGCGCGCATTCTGCGGGTCAGTGCGTCTCGATGAGCGACGAGCATCGTCGATCGACGATAGGGGCGAAATGGCGCAAGCGTCCGCCGACGCCAGCAAGCCGGCCGGACCATGGGCGTGCGCCTGCATCCGAAGCCGAAATGCCGGACCTGCAATCGTGAGCTTGCGGTCTGTCAGGTACGAGAGCTTGGGGCATAGAACGGCTCCCTGACCTCGCCGTCGAGGTAGCCGGCGTAGAAGTCCCGCACATGGGGCAGGATTTCGCGCGACATCTCCCGTCGGCGCAGCTCGTCCGGCTTGAGCGGCAGGGCCAGCTGGTCGGCAAGTTCCTGCAGCGCCGCCTCGTGGTTCACGCGTAGGAAGCGGCGGTCGCGCATGACCACCTCGCCACCGATCATGACTGTCTCGACGCCCTCGGCCTTGGCGCGCTGCAGGACAGCATCGACGACCGGGATGAGCGGATCGAGATAGGGGTAGCTGACGCTGCGCCACGAGACGAGCGACAGGTCCGCGAAGCTGCCCGGCGAAAGCGTGCCTATCGACGCGCCATAGGGCGTGGTGAGGCCGCCATTCTCGCTCGCCATCTGCAGCACCTGCGGGGCGGTCGGCACATCCGCGGCGTCCATGCCCGGTACGCGGTGCAGGCGCAGCACCAAGCGCATCTCGGACAGCATGTCGCGGTCCTCGTTGATGCGTGCTTCGTCGATGCCCATTCCGACGCGCACGCCTGGCTGACCCGCAGGCCGAGCCAGCGCGCCCACGACGACGAGCGGATCGGCGCGATGGAGAGCTTCTTCTCCTCGCTGAAGACGGAACGCTTGGTCCGCAAGATCTAACGGACCCACGACACCGCCCGAGCGGAGGTGTTCGACTACATCGAGCGGTTCTACAACCCGACGCGACGTCACTCGGCCATCGGTTATCTCGGCCCAGTGCAGTTCGAGCGTTTGGCCAGCTCAGGCTAAACTCGGTGTCCATCGAACCGGCAGCAGGCCATTCCGATGTTTGCAGCGCGACTGCGCGTTTCGAACGTGCGGTCGCGAGGCCGATCCGCCCCATCGTCGCTTCGCCTTCTGGCGCCGCATGGATCGCACGTCCGTCCGCGCAACCGAGCGTGGCATCGAACGTCAGACAGACATCCGAACGGATATCGCTGCCCAAGCCTGGCTGCGTCGCCGACGGCGGCCCGGCGTTCACGCCGCAGCAGCGGCGCCCTTCAGCGCCGCCCAGATCCGCGGCGGGCTGGCCGGCATGTCGATATGCCGCACGCCATGGTCCGCCAGCGCATCCACCACGGCATTGATGACCGCCGCGGGCGCACCGATCGAGCCGACCTCGCCGCAGCCTTTCACGCCCATCGGCGTCTCGGTGGAAGGCACCGGATGCGTCCGCATGGCGAAGCTGGGCACGTTGTCGGCGCGCGGCATGCAGTAGTCCTGGAAAGACCCGCTCAGCATCTGTCCCGTGGCGGGGTCGTAGACGCAGTGTTCCAGCAGCGCCTGGCCGATGCCCTGCGTCACGCCGCCATGCAACTGGCCTTCCACGATCATCGGGTTGATCACCGTGCCGACGTCGTCCACGCCCACGTAGTTCATCAGCGTGACCTGGCCGGTCTCCGGGTCGACCTCGACCTCCGCCACATGCGCGCCGCCGGGGAAGGAGAAATTGACCGGGTCGTGATAGGCCTGCTCCTCCAGACCCGGATCCAGCGTCTCGAGCGGATAGTCGTGCGGCACATAGGCCGCGAGCGCCACGTCCTGGAAGGATTTCGCGCGATCGGTGCCGGCCACGACGAAGCGCCCCTCGGCGAATTCGATGTCGCCCTCGGCGGCTTCCAGCAGATGCGCCGCGATCTTGCGGCCCTTGGCGATCACGCGGTCCGATGCCTTGGCCAGCGCCGCCCCGCCCACCACCAGGGATCGCGAGCCATAGGTCCCCATGCCGAACTGCACGCGGTCTGTGTCGCCATAGACGATGTCGACATCCTCGAAGTTCACGCCGAGCTTCTCGGCGACGATCTGCGCGAAGGTGGTCTCGTGCCCCTGGCCGTGGCTGTGCGTGCCGATCAGCACCGTGACGTGGCCGGTGGGGTGGACGCGCACCGTCGCACTTTCATACAGGCCGCCACGCGCGCCGAGCTGCCCGGCGATGCGCGACGGCGCGAGGCCGCAGGCCTCGATATAGGTGGACAGCCCGATGCCGCGCAGCTTGCCCTGCTGCTTGGCGATGGCACGGCGCGCGGCGAAGCCGTCCCAGTCCGCCAGCGCCAGCGCGCGATCCATGCAGCCCATCGGATCGCCGCTGTCGTATTTCATCATCACCGGCGTCTGGTAGGGGAAGGCGCTGCGCGGGATCATGTTGCGGCGGCGGATCTCCGCCTTGTCGATGCCCATCTCCATCGCCGCGATATCAACCAGGCGCTCCACGACGAAGGTCGCCTCGGGCCGACCGGCGCCGCGATAGGCATCGACCGGCACGGTGTTGGTGAAGGCGACCTTCACCTGGCAGTGGATTGCCGGCGTGGTGTAGACGCCGGCCAGCAGCGGCGCATACAGGTTGGTCGGAATGTTCGGCCCGAAGGTCGAGATGTAGCCGCCGATATTGCCGATCGTGAGCACCTTCATGCCCAGGAAGCGGCCCTGCCCATCCAGCGCCAGCGCCGCCTCGGTCACGTGGTCGCGGCCATGGGCGTCGCTGATGAAGCCCTCGCTGCGTTCGCACACCCATTTCAGCGGGCGGCCGATGCGCGCCGCGGCGAAGGTGATGACCGCTTCCTCGGCATAGTGGAACTGCTTCACGCCGAAGCCGCCGCCGACGTCAGGCGCCACCACGCGCAGCCTGTGCTGCGGGATGTTCAACACGAAGGCGCCCATCAGCATTCGCACCACATGCGGGAACTGGCTGGTGGTCCAGAGCGTGTACTGGCCCGTGCTGCGCTCGAACTCCGCGATCGCCGCGCGCGGTTCCATCGGGTTCCCGACCAGGCGGTTGTTCACGAGCTTCAGGCGCGCGACATGCGCCGCCTTCGCGAAAGCGGCGTCGGTCGCCGCGGCGTCGCCGATCGACCAGTCGCAGCAGAGGTTGCCGGGCACGTCGTCGAAGATCTGCGGCGCATCCGGCGCAATGGCGGTTTCGAGGTCGACGGCCGCAGGCAGCGCCTCGTAGTCCACGACGACGAGCTCCGCCGCATCGCGTGCCTGGTGCTGCGTCTCGGCGACCACGAAGGCAACCGCATCGCCGACGTAGCGCACCTTGCCTTGCGCCAGCGCGGGGTGCGGCGGTTCCTTCATGGGCTTGCCGTCGGTGCCGGTGATGCCCCAGCCGCAGGGCAGCCCGCCCACGCCGGCCAAGGCGAGGTCCGTGCCGGTGAGGATGCCGAGCACGCCGGGTGCCGCCGCGGCGGCCGACGTATCGATGCCGCGCAGGAGCGCATGCGCGTGGGGCGATCGCACGAACACGCCATGCGCCATGTTCGGCCGCTGCATGTCGCCCACGTAGTTGCCGCGGCCGCTGATGAAGCGCTGGTCCTCCTTGCGACGGACGGAAACGCCGATGCCGTTGTGACCCATGATCCAACTCCCCTTCACGCCGAGGTCGTGAGTGTCGGCCAGGCGGGCCCTGCCGCGCCACGCCGACGAGGGCGCCGCGACGCCCGGCGAGACAGAAGCTGACTGTTTTTCGGGCTTTATTGACGGCCTTTACACATATTTTCATCAGTCCGCGCCAAGCCAAGCTCCATCTGCCCAAAAACGACTCACCTCGGGCATTGCGGCTGTCTTCCGCGCGCCGTTAGGGTCGGGCGATGCGCGGCGGGTTCACGCTGATGCCGCGCGCTGCCGTGCCTGCGACGGATGCTCACCTCGCGCGTCCCCACCCCCCGACCCCAGGAGACGACCCAGCATGACGAAGCCGACCCCATCCCCCGCGCGGCGGGCCCTGCTGGGCCTTGGCGCCCTCGCCGGCCTGGCGCTCGCAGCGGCCGCCCCCGCGCAGGCGCAGCGCGCGCAACCGTGTATCGGCGCCTCCTGGGAACTCACCGGCCCGCTCGCGCATAGCGGCTTCGCGCTGCGCGTCGCGGTCGAGACGGCGCTCGCCGAGATCAATGCCGCCGGCGGCGTGCTCGGCCAGCAGCTCCGCCTGGTCGCGTATGACGACGTGGGCGAACCCGCGCGCGCGGTGGACAACGCCAGGCGCATTGGCGAGCGCGACAACTGCGTGGCGATGATGGGCGGCTTCCGCACGCCCAACGCCATCGCGCTGCGCGAACCGCTGGACGAGATGGGCCTGCCCTGGGTCGGCGTGGTCTCCGCCGGCACGCAAGTGGTCGAACACCCGAACGGCCGCAACCAGTGGATGTTCCGCGTCTCCATGAAGGACCGCTGGGTCGCGCCGTTCCTGGTGACGGCGGCGCGCGCGCGTTCGCGCTCGGGCAAGATCGGCCTGATGTACGAAGGCACCGGCTGGGGCCAGGGCGCCGTGCCGGACGTCACCGCGGCGATGCGCGCGGTGAACACCCCGATCGCCGCGACCGAGACCTTCAACATCGCCGACACCGACATGACGGCGCAGCTGATCCGCATGCGCGATGCCGGCGTGGACACCATCATCTTCTACGGCGTGGACCGCGAGGCGGCGAACGTCGTGCGATCGATGGACCGGCTTGGCTACAAGCCGACGATCGTGTCGGCCTGGGGCATCGGCGTGCAGTTCGCGCAGACCGCCGGACCGCTGGCGGAAGGCGTGATCGTCGCCGGCACCTACACCTGGATGGGCCAGCTGCCCGAACGCGCGCAGGGCGTGCTCGCGCGCATGCAGCAGCGCTTCCCGGAAATCCGCACGCCGGGCGACCTGCTGATGCCCTCGGGCACGGCGAACGCCTATGACGCGGTGTACATCATTGCCGAGGCGCTGAAGCTGGCCGGTCGCTACGACCGCACCGCCTTCCGCGACGCGATGTTCCGCGTGAACTACCAGGGTATCGTCGCCAACTACGCACCCGCCTTCGAACGCACCCAGGAACGCATGGACGCGATCCTGCCGGCGTCCTACCGCCTGCTGGCCTTCCACAACGGCGCGCTGCTGCCCGTCGAACAGACGCCGCACGGCACGCCGCGGACGAACTGAACGCGCCATGGAAGCCCTGCTCCAATACCTGCTGACGGGGCTTTCCGCCGGCGCGATCTATTCGATGATCGCGCTCGGCTTCTACGTGATGTGGAGCGCCGCCAAGGCCGTCAACTTCACCTTCGGTGACGTCTTCATGCTGGGCGGCGTGCTCACCGTCGTGCTGCGCGAGATGGGGCTGCCACTGCCGATGGCAGCGGCGGCCGCCATCCTGATCGCAGCCCTGTCCGGCGCGGTGATCGAACGCGTCTTCGTGCGCCCGTTCAACCGCGAGGCGAACGCCATCGGCTGGATGCTGACCACCATCGCGGTCGGCACCATGATGGAGAGCTTCACCACCGCGACCTACGGCCCGCTCGGGCGTGCGATGCCCACGCCGCTGGTCGACCAGCCCGTCCGCATCGGCGGCGCGGGCATCTACCCGCAGGAGTTGCTGCTGCCCGTCGTGCTGCTGGCGATGACGCTGGCGCTCGAGGCCTTCTACCGCCGCACCGTGCTGGGCCGCGCGATGCGCGCCGTGGCCTACAACCGCGTCGCCGCCGGCCTGGTCGGCATCGATGCGGACCGCATCACGATGCTGGCCTTCGCACTGGCCGGCGGCATCGGCGCGCTGGCGGGCTTCCTGGTTGCGCCGATCGTGCAGGCCTCGTCCTCGATGGGCGTGGTGGTAGGGCTCAAGGGCTTCCTGGTCGCGATCATCGCGGGCATCGCGAACGCGCCGGGCGTCGTCATCACCGGCCTGATGTACGGGGTGCTCGAGAAATTCGTGGAGGCTTACCTCTCGACCGCCGCGCGCGATGCGATCGGCTTCACGGTGATGATCCTGGTGCTGCTGCTGTTCCCGCAGGGCATCTTCGGCCGGCGCGAGGTGCAGAAGGTATGACCGCGCGCGCCGCCGGCTGGCTGGCCCTGCTTGTCCTCGCCCTGCTCATCGCCGGATTTCCCTGGCTCGGCGACGTGATCGGCGAGCGCTTCCCCACCAGCTACGAGCTGCGCCTGGTGATGCGCGCCATGATCCTCGCGATCGTGGTCATCGGGCTGAACCTGCTGGTGGGGCTGGCGGGGCTGGTCTCGCTCGGCCAGGCGGCGCTGTACGGGCTGGGCGCACACGTCGCGGCGCTGCTGTCGCTGCGCGCGGGCTTCTCCTTCGCCGAAAGCATGGCGCTCGCCATCCTGATCCCGGCGCTGATGGGCGCCGTGCTCGCCTTCCCGACGGTGCGCGTGCGCGGCGTGTACCTCGCGGTCATCACCATCGCCTTCGGGCTGATCTTCGTGAACGTGCTGCGCGAATGGGTGAGCTTCACCGGCGGTGCATCGGGCCTCGCGAACCTGCCGCGACCCACGCTGTTCGGGGAGCCGCTGATGGCGGTGCGGCGGACGAACTTCAACTACTACTACCTGATCCTGGTGTGCCTGATGGCCTCCGTCTGGGTCGCCTATGCCATCGCCAACAGCCGCTTCGGGCGCGCGATGCGTGCCGCCGCACAGAGCGAGAACGCCGCGCGCGCGCTCGGCATCAACGTGGTCGCGATCCGCACGCTGGCCTTCTCGGTCTCGGCCGGATTCGCGGGGCTGGGCGGCGGGCTGTTCGCCAACCTGGCGCTGTTCGTGAACTACGAGACCTTCAGTTTCGCCACCTCGATCGAATTGCTGCTCATGGTGATCCTGGGCGGGTCGGGCACCATGGCGGGGCCGCTGGTCGGGACATCGGTGCTGTTCCTCGCCACCCAGTTCCTGCAGGGGCTGGGGCAGTGGCAGACCTTCGCCTACGGGCTGCTGCTGGCGGTGGTGCTGTTCGTGATGCCGACCGGCATCGTGGGGTCCATCGCCGCATTGCGGGCGCGCCTGATCTCGTCGGCGCACGCCCGTCAGACCCAGGACTGGCCCAATTGGGGCCCGGGTCTCGAGACGATGACCGCCGAAAGCGAGGAAGCCGGCCAGGCGACGCTGATCGCGCGCGGCATTACGCTTCGCTTCGGCGGCCTGACGGCGGTCAGCAACGTGAACATGGAAGTGCGCTCGGGCACCGTGCATGCGTTGATCGGCCCCAACGGCGCGGGCAAGTCGTCGCTGCTGAACGTGATCTCCGGCTTCTACCGCGCGACCGAGGGCGAGGTCACCGTGTTCGGCCATCGCGTCAGGCAGGATGCGCCCTACGACCTCGCGCGGCTCGGCATCGCGCGCAGCTTCCAGAACACCGAGCTGTTCGGGCAGATGACGGTGCTCGAGAACGTGCTGGTCGGCGGCACGCCGCATTTCCGCTCCGGCTTCGTCGAGACGGTGCTGCGCCTGCCGCGTTTCCGGCGCGAGGAACGTGCCGCGCTTGCCGAGGCGCGGCGCCTGCTCGATTTCGTGGGCCTGGCGGATTTCGCCGAGGAGCAAGCGCGCAACCTGCCCTTCGGTCATCAGCGCCGGCTCGAGATTGCGCGCGCCCTGGCGCTGCGGCCGAAGCTGCTGCTGCTCGACGAACCCGCGGCCGGGCTGACGCATGGCGAGATCGAGGACCTCGTGAAGCTGATTCGCGGCCTGGCCGATCGCGGCATGACCATCATCCTGGTCGAGCACCATGTGGACATGATCATGGCGTGTTCCGACCGCGTTACGGTGCTCGACTACGGAGAGGTCATCGCGGACGGCACGCCGGCGGAGGTGCAGGCCAACCCGAAGGTGATCGAGGCCTATTTCGGCCAGGGTGCGCCCGCCGCCCTGGTGGCGGCATGAGCACGATCCTCAGCGTCTCCGGCCTGCGTGTCTCCTATGGCCGGATCGAGGCCGTGCGCGGTGTCGATCTCAGCGTCGGCACCGGCGAGTTCGTCGGCATCATCGGATCGAACGGTGCGGGCAAGACAAGCATGCTGCGCGCCGTGACCGGCGTGGTGCGCCCGGCGGGCGGCAGCGTGACCTTCGATGGCGCGGACGCGACAGGGCTGAAGAGCCACCAGATGGTCGCGCGCGGCCTGGCGATGGTGCCGGAAGGGCGCATGGTCTTCGCCGACCAGAGCGTGCGCGACAACCTGGTGCTGGGCGCCTACAGCCGCATCTCCGGCGATCCGCGCGGCGTGGAGGAGGACATCGAGAAGACGCTCGGGATGTTCCCGCGCCTGCGCGAGCGCATCGGCCAGCAGGCCGGCACGCTGTCGGGCGGCGAGCAGCAGATGCTCGCCATTGCGCGCGGCCTGCTGTCGCGCCCGCGGCTGCTCATCATTGACGAATTGTCGCTGGGCCTCGCGCCCAAGATCCTCGACATGCTGTTCCCGGTGTTGACCGAGCTGAACCGCCAGGGCCTGTCGATCCTGCTCGTGGAGCAGATGGCGAGCTACGCGCTGGCGGTCACGCACCGCACCTACGTGATGGAGAACGGCCGCGTCCTGTTCGACGGCTCGTCCAGGGAGCTTGCCGGCGACGAGCGCGTGCTGGACGCCTATCTCGGCCGCCGCGCGCAGCACTGACGCGCCGCGCGCCCGCTATGCGGCGGTGACCTGTGTCCTGACGAACTGTGCGCGCAGATGCTCGCCGCTGGTGGTGGCCGGGAACTTCGGCGCCTCACCGTCCGGCACCGTGCCCGGCAGCGCCGCCACCGGCGCGTCGTAGTTCGGGTTGTGGAAGAACACGAGCGAAAGCCGCCGGCTCGCGGCCGCCGATCCTGCCGGCGGATTCACCACGCGGTGCAGCGTCGCCTTCCACTGCCCGTTGGTCCAGCGCGCCATGAGCTCGCCGATGTTCACGATGTAGCTGTCGGGCGCGATCGGCACGTCCACCCATTCGCCGGCGCGGTTCAGCACCTGCAGCCCGCCGGGCTTGTCCTGCGCGCGCAGGATCGTGAGCGAGCCGTAGTCGCAATGCGCGCCTGCGCGCAGCTGTCCGGGCTTGGGCGCTTGCGTCGGCGCGGGGTAGTTGCGTACCCGCAGGCGGCTGATGTGGCGGTCGATCTTGTCGGCGAAGAAGCTCTCCGGCAGGTCCAGTGCCAGGGCGAACATCGCCATCAGCTCCTCGGCCAGCGCGCCCATGGCGCGGAAGTAGTCCTCGTACAGCACCCGCAGGTCCCGCAGCTGCGCGGGCCACAGGTTGGGGTGGAAGTGCCGTCCCGCCTGCGGGCCGTGGAAGTAGGCATCGCCGTCGGGCACATCGACGGGGCCGATCATCAGGCTCTCGTTCAGGTCGCCGGGAACATCCACGCCCTGGCTGCGACCCACGCTCTCGGCCTCGAGCGGGATGTAGCCGCGGGTGATGTCGGGCGCGGGGCGGACCACCGCCAACTTCTCCGCCGCGGGCAGGTCGAAGAAGGCGTCGGACGCGGCCTGCACCCGCGCGATCAGCGCGGGATCGACGCCATGCCCGGTGATGACCAGGAAGCCGATGTCGTTGATCGCCTGGCCGACGCGCGCGGCGATGGCGCGCTTCGTGGTCGTATCGCCGGCGCGGAACGGCGCGACGTCAAGGACAGGTACCTCGAGCAACATGGCATGCATCCTTCGCTAGAGATCGAGCTTCGTCGCGGTGGCCGACATCAGGAATCCGGCAAGCCGCGCATCTGCGCCGGGTGCGCCGAACAGCAGCGCGCCGACCGGCATGGCGGTGTCGGCGGCGAGCCCTGCGCGCAACGTCGCGACCGGCCCGCCGAGCACGGTGGTCGGGATCACGAAGGACGGATCGCCGGTGCTGGCGCTGGCCGGCGCGACATCGGGTGCCGCCGGAAGCAGGATGACATCGCCAGGCCCGAAGCCGGCCCAGAAGGCGCCGCGCAACCGCGCGAGGCTTCGCAGGTCCGCCAGGTAGGCATCGTCGGGGATCGCCAGGCCGGCTTCGATATCCTCCGCAATTCGCGGGGCGATGCGATCCTTCGGCAGGCGTGCATGGGTGCGGCCGAGCTCGGCCACCATGACGCGGCGATGCGTGAGCAGCATCTGTTCGAGCGAAGCCGGGGCCGCTGCCTGGCGCACATCAAGCCCCGCGCCGGACAGGCTTGCGGCGAGCGCGGCCACCCGCGCGCCGGTCGAGGCGACGGCAAGCCGCGCGACGAGTGGGTCTTCCAGCACAACGAAGCGCGGCGTCGCAGGCTCAGGCACCCGCAGGCCAAGATGGTCCGCCGCGTAGCCGGCCGCGAGGAACACCGCATCCTGTGCGCTCGCGCCGAAGGCGCCGACCGTGTCGAAGGATGGCGCAAGCGGCACCACGCCCACGCCGCCGATCGACAGAGTCGAGGGCTTGAACGCACCCACGCCCGTATAGGCCGCGGGCCGGTTCACGCTCCCCGCGGTCTGCGTGCCGAGCGCCAGCGGCACGGTGCCCGACGCGATCGCCGCACCCGACCCGGCAGAGGACCCGCCCGGCGTACGCGACAGATCCCACGGGTTGCGTGTCGGCGGGAGCGACTGGAAATATGCGTATTCCGTGGTGTGCACCTTGCCCAGGATGATCGCGCCAGCGGCGCGCAGATGCGCCACCACCGTGGCATCGGCACTGGCCGGCGCGATGTCGGCGCGCGATGGGCTGTTCGCGCGCGTGGGCAGGCCGCGCACGTCGATCACGTCCTTTACCGCGACCGGGATGCCATGCAGCGGACCGCGCACCAGGCCCGCGCCGCGTTCGGCATCCAGCGCGCGTGCGGCGGCGAGTGCTTCGTGGGTCAGTACGTGGATCCAGGCCTGCACCTGGCCATCCACCGCGGCGATGCGGTCAAGGCAGCGCTGGACCAGCGCCTGCGCGGTGAGGGTGCCGGCGGCCATGGCGGCGGCAAGGTCGCGGACGCGGCCGGGGTCCCGGATCAGCGGGTTGGTCATGTCGGGCTCCTGAGCATCGCACGCTGTGCTCGGGTGGCGGCGGCATCGACCGCGAGCGTCTCGTCCTCGATCTCGCCGGCGAAGATGACGCCATAGACATCTCGTGCCTTGTCGCGACTTTCCCAGCCTTCGAGCACGTCGTGCAGCACGCGCGCCACATCGCGCGTCAGCGGGTCGCCATAGCCGCCGCCGGAACTGTCGCGCCCGCGCAGCGCCTGGCCCTTCTGCAGCGTCACCTGCACGACATTGGGCAGGCGCGACTCGTCGCCGTTGTCGCCCACCAGCCAGGTCGCGCCGGGCGTGCCTTCCAGCCCGCCCACCACGCCGCGCGGCGGCGCGTGCTGGCCGTCGCAGGAGATCACCGCCGTGACGGGATTGCCCGTGGGCGCAAGCTCGATCTGTTGTGCCGGCGCGCCGCGATGGCGCCCGGCCCCGGCGCTGTCCTGCACGATCTCGAGGCTGTTCACGCGGATCGGGTGCTTCAGCTCGTCCACCTCAACGCTGTCGCGGTACATCAATCCAGCAATCACCGGGATGGCGTAGTTCACCCAGCCATCCGCGACGGGCGAGGCAGGGCCGCCATTGGTCGAGAGCATCATGCGGTTGACGTAGGGCGCATCGCCGCGCCGATGGTCCTTGCCCGAGATGACCGCCATGCCGGCGCCGAGGCCTGTGCCGCCCTCGCTCAGCCCGTGCCCGTCGCCCAGCTGCGCGAAGGCGGATTGCGTGATGTTGACCAGCCGCTCCGACACGTTGGTGGTGCCCATCGAGCAGGAATGCGGAAATTTCGGCGCCGCGACCACGCTCTCCTCGGCATAGGTGAAGCGCAGCCGGCGGAAGGACCCCGCATTGCGCGGCAGGTCCTTGTCGAGCGCGTTGAAGATCGCTCCGACCACTGCCGAGGTCGCAGCACCCAGCGAGGTGTTCAGCCCGACATCGACGCAGGGCGGATTGTCCGACAGGTCGACATGGATCATCGCCGCATGCGGGTCGATCTCGATCTTGACGGTCAGTTCCAACCCGTCCGGCAGGATGCCCACGAGCGGATCGGACCGCCCCTTATTCACGAGACGCGCGCGCGGCATCCGGCGGATGTTGTCGATCATCCGCCGCTCGGAATAGTCGAACCAGTCGGCGATGAAGCGCTTGACCGCGGGCGCACCATATTTCGCGCAGAATTCCTCGAGCCGCCGCTCCGCCACGCGCGCGGAGCCGAGTCCCGCCAGGTAGTCGCCATACCACTGGTCCGGCACGCGGATGCGCGCGCGGCACATTCGGACGATGTCTTCGATATTGCGGAAGTCGCGTTGCACGCGCACGCCCGGGAACACCAGCGCGCCCTCGTGGTACACGTCGCGCGCCAGCACGAAGTAGCTGGACGGGATCGAGTTGCCGATATCCGCCATGTGGCACTTGGCCACGCTGGTAAAAAGGTGCTCGCCCTCGAAGAAGACCGGCACCATGAAGGTATGGTCGGCAGGGTGCGTGTTGCCGCCATAGGGGTCGTTGTCGAGATACGCATCGCCGCGACGGATGTCGCCCGCGTGGTAGCGGCGCATGTTTGCGGTCTGGATATGGCAGCCGAAGATGTGCACGGGCAGCCCTTCCGCCGGCGCGAGCAGCTGGTCGTCGCCGGTCACCAGGCAGCAGGAGAAGTCGCGCGCAGACGAGATCACCGCCGATCGCGCCGCGCGCAACAGCGTGTTGGTCATCTCCCGCACGATGCCGTCCAGGCGGTTCGCCATGACGGACAGCAGGACGGGGTCGAGGCGCGTCTCGTTCATGCTGAGGCCGCCCGGCAATGCAGGATATAGTTGCCCGCGGCGGAGAGCTCCGCACGCAGGCCGGGATAGACCACGATGGTGGTGGTGGGTTCCTCGATGATCGCGGGCCCGGCTATGCGCGCGCCGGGCCGCAGCGCGGCGCCGCGGAAGATCGGTGCGGCGGCTCGGCCGGTCTCGGCGAAGAAGCAGTCGCGCATCCGGTCGGGTGTCGGGTCGTAGGGCGTGGCCTCGGCCGCGGGCGGTGGCGGCGGCGCGAACAGGCCGATGGCGATGCGCCCCTTCCAGTTCACGAACTCGACCGGGCTGCCTTCGTCGCGCACGGCATAGACGCGCTCATGCGCCTGGTGGAAGGCCTCGGCCAGCGCGGCGATGTCGGCAGCGGTCTCGATGCGCGCGGCGGGCAGCGGCGTGTCGAGTTCCCAGACCTGCGCGCGGTAGCGCGCCTCGACCACCAGTTCGATGCGCGCCTGGGCACCCTGCGCGCCCTTCAATCCGCGGCCGAAGGCGGCGAGCTCCGCCTCGATCTCGGCCAGCGCGCGGTTCACGCCGGCAGTGTCGAAGCCGGCGCTGTCGGTGAAGCGGCTGCGCGTCGCCTCGAAGACGATGTCGCTGTATTGCATGCCGCAGGCCGACAACGCCGAGGCAAGACGCGGCAGGATCACCGTGTCGCAGCCGAGCTCCCGCGCGATCGGCATGATGTTGAACCCCGCCGCACCGCCGCCGGCCACGACCACGCTCTCGCGCGGGTTGAGCCCCTCGTTCACCGTGATCTCGCCGATCGCCTTGATCATGAGCTCGTCGGCGATGGTCATGATGGCGGCGGCCGTCGCATCCGGCGTGCGGCCTATCTCGGTGGCGAGGCGCGCGATCACGCGCTGCGCCGCTTCGGGGTCCAGCTGGAGCCGCCCGCCGTTGAAATATGCCGGGTCGATGTAGCCCAGCACCAGCGCCGCATCCGTCACGGTCGGGACGTCCCCGCCGCGCCCGTAGCAGGCCGGCCCGGGCATCGAACCCGCCGATTGCGGCCCGACGCGCAGCAGCCCGCCGGCATCCACCCATGCGATGGAACCGCCCCCGGCGCCGATGCTGCGTACATCCACCGTCGAGGTGCCGACGATGTCGCCGAGCCAGCGCGACCCCAGCCAGGAGTCGCGCGTGTAGACAAGCCCGCCATCGCGCACCAGGGCGACATCGAAGGTCGTGCCGCCGGTGTCGCACACGATGGCATTGCCGCCGAGGCGCTCCACGGCGGCATAGGCGCGCCCCGCCACCGGCGCCATGGCGGGGCCCGACTTCAGCGTATGGATCGGGCGCGCGATCAGTTCCTCGACATCCTGGCAGCCGCCGACCGAGGTGCTGACCAGCAGGTCACCGCCGAAGCCGGCCGCACGCAGGTCGGCGGCCATCTCGCGCAGGTGCCTCTGCATCAGCGGTTTCAGCGAGGCGTCGATGGCGGTGGCCGAGGCACGGCGATACTCGCGCAGGATCGGCACCAGCTGGTGCGACAGCGTGAAGGGGACGCCCGGCATGATCTCCGCGATCATCGCGCCGAGCGCCAGTTCATGCGACGGGTTGGCGATCGACCACAGCAGCGAGACGGCCACCGCCTCGAAGCCGCGGTCGCGCAGCGTGGCGATGACGCCGCGCGCCTGCGCCTCGTGGAGCGGGATCGCGACCTCGCCCTCGGCGCCGATGCGCTCGGTGATCTCGAAGGACCGGCGGCGCGGGATGTAGGGGTCGGGATAGTCGTAGGAGTAGTCGTGCGGACCGTGCTTGCCGCCCTCCTTGAAGGTCAGCGTGTCGCGGAACCCGGCGGTGGTGAGGAAGGCGGTCTTGGCGGTGCGCTTGGTCACCACCGCATTGGTCGCGCGGGTGGTGCCATAGATCAGGATCCCGGTCCGGGCGAGCAGGTCGGGCACCGCCAGGCCGAGATCGCCCGCAACGACACCGAGCGCGCCCTCCATGCCCGCGAAGATGCGATCGGGGGTGGTCAGTGCCTTCCCGATGTGCAGCCCGCCGGCCGGGTCGAGTACAACCATGTCGGTGAAGGTTCCGCCCGTATCGACGGAGATCCGGTAGCCACCCATGCGTTTCCTCGGCCCCTCGCGGCCAGACTGCCCGCGCCGGCCGTGGGGTTAGCAATTCATGTGCCGACCGCCTGAACCGGAAGCCGGGCGTTGCCTCGATACACGCCGTCGGCTCCGGCGCCGGCTGGCATGACGGACGGCCACTGCGATCGGTCGAAGCCGGCCAGCGCAACACGGTCTTTCACGCCCCCCGCATCGTCGCGCGTCGCGGATGCGGTTCGCCTGCACATCGCTTCGAGCCATCGGCAGGCATGCCGCTGGCGGCCCCGGCGCAAACCCGGGCACGAACACCACGAGGATCGCTTCCAAGACCACCACCGATGCCCAGCGCGGCCCTGTCGGCGAAGACCGACGGCGCATCCCGACGCCCTGAATTCCGCCAGCATCACCCGGTCGTGCCGGCTCTCGGGGATCTGGTGCGGGCGACCGGGATCGAACCGGTACTCTGCTGCCAGAAGCGGATTTTAAGTCCGCTGCGTCTGCCAATTCCGCCACGCCCGCGAACCCGCCTGGAGCCGGCCGTGTCGCCCGCGCGAAGCACGCGGTCGGCCGCGGCGCCCGGCAAGCATCGAAGCACCGGCAGGCTAGCGCAACCCGCGCGCTGATGGAATCACCCGCCCGGACGCCGGGACGGCCGCACGCGGCCGGGTCCGCGTGAACGGTTTCGTAGCCGCTGTCGCGACAGGATGGGATCGTCCGCCCATCGCGATGACGCCCCGGCACACCCGTGGCTGGCGCGACCGGACCGAGGAGGCATTCCCGTGCAGGACACCGTGTCATCCACGCCGACCATCGCCCCACTGCCCCCCGCGCTGGCCGTGAACGGTCTTGCGGGCCCGCTGTCGGTCGGCGACGCGCTGGTGCATCCCGCCCATGGCGTGGGCCAGTTCGACGGCGTCGATGCCGATGAATTCGACGGCACGCGCCTGGAATTCCTCCGCCTGTTCTTCGCCGAGCGCCGCCTCACGCTGCGGGTGCCGCTGGGCAAGGCGGAGCGCAACGGCCTGCGTCGCCCGATGGCGCCCGAGACCCTGGCCCGCGTGATGGACGTGCTGGCCGCGACGCCGCGCAGCTCCCGCGTCATCTGGACGCGCCGCGCGGTCGAACTGGCCGCGAAGGTCAATTCCGGCGACCCCGTCATCGTCGCCGAAGTGCTGCGCGACCTCGGCCGCAACGCCGGCAAGCCCGACCAGCCGACCGGCGAGCGCGTGCTGTTCGAACAGGCGCTGGACCGCCTGGCCGGGGAGATCGCCGCGCTCGACCACGTCACCCGGGCCGAAGCGGCGGCGCGCATCCTCGGCCGTTTGCAGCAGCGCCACGCGGCATCGTAAACGCGACCGGACGGGACGCGCATCGCCGCGGCGTCCCACCCGGAGGCGGACCGATGCCACTCGACCCTGGCGCGCAGCGCGTGCTCGACCTGATCCGGTCCTTCGGCCGCCCGCCGCTGCACGAACTGACCCCCGCCGAGGCGCGCGCCGGCAATGTCGCGGCGCGCCCGATCCTGCAGCCCGACCCGCCCGAGGTCGCGATGGCAGCCGACCTCGCCTGCCCTGGCCCGGCCGGCCCGGTGCGGCTGCGCCACTATCGTGCGCGCGGCAGCATGGATGGCACGGTGCTGCCCTGCCTGCTGTACCTGCATGGCGGGGGCTGGGTGATCGGCGACCTCGACAGCCATGACCAGATGTGTCGCAGCCTGGCGAACCACCTGGGTGCCGCGGTGATCGCGGTGGATTACCGCCTGGCGCCCGAGGCGCGCTTCCCCGCCGCAGTCGATGATGCCGTGGCCGCGCTGCACTTCGTCGCGGCGGAAGCCACGCCGTTGGCGATCGACCCGGCGCGCATCGCGGTGGGTGGTGACAGCGCCGGCGGCAACCTCGCCGCCGTGCTGGCGCTGATGGGGCGTGATGGCAGCGTGCCGGCGCCGGGCTTCCAGATGCTGCTGTATCCGGCCACCGACATGGCCGGGAACACGCCCTCATCCCAGCGCTTCACCGAGGGCTATCCGCTGACCGCCAAGGGCATGCAGTGGTTCATCGACCACTATGCGCCGGACCCCGCGCAGCGGATCGACTGGCGCGCCTCCCCGCTGCGCGCCGCCAGCCTGGCCGGCACGCCGCCGGCCTTCGTGATGACCTGCGGGCACGACCCGCTGCTCGACGAGGGCCTGGCCTATGCGCGGCGGCTCGATGAGGAAGGCGTGCACGTGACGCACCTGCACGTGGCGGACCAGATGCACGCCTACCTGGGGATGGGGCGGATGATCCCGGCGGCCGACCTCACATTGCGCCAGGCGGCGGCGGCGCTGCGGCTGCATTGGGGCCTGGACTGATCCTTCAGCCAGGCGGGGCGACCGACAGACCCTGCACGCCGTGCCTGGCGATCAGGCCGGCGACGAAGCCCGATGCCTTCGCTTCCTCGACGAAGCCGCGCAGGAATTCGGCGGCGGCGGCATTGGCGCGCGCCGTGCCGATCGCCTGCTGCACCGACATGAACCGGCCATCCAGGATGCGCGCGCCGGGCAGCGTCGCGGCATCGGCCAGCAGCCGCGGCCGGAGCCCGGCCAGCGCCTCCAGCTTCTGCGCCGTGAAGAGTTCCAGTGCGCCGTCGATGCTCTCCGCGCGCAGCAGCGTCGCGGCATGGATGTTGCGGTCGAGCCATAGGTCGTAGGCGGCACGCGCGGTGCTCGCGATGCGGATGCCGGCGCGGTCCACCTCCGCAAGCGTCGTGATCGGCGACCCGGCGGGCACCAGGTAGGTCGCCTCGATCTCGGCATAGGCGGCGGTGAAGGCGATGGTCTCGGCGCGCTGCGGCTCGGCGCCGATCAGGCCAATGTCCCAGGCGTCAGTGTTCGCGGCATCGGCCAGCGTGCCGGGCCGCGGATAGGGCACGAAGCGCACCGGCACGCCGAGCCGTTCGGCCACCGCGCGTGCCATGTCGGGCGCCACGCCCTCGGGGCTGCCATGTTCGTCCCGCCCGGTGACCAGCAGGAAATTGCCGAGGTTGATGCCGGCGCGAAGCACGCCATGCGGCGCGAGCTGGGCGAGGATCTCGGGGGTCATGCGGCGCTTCCGTTGCTTGATGCGCGAGTAGACGTCGGGCGCGCCGGCGCGGCAAGCGCGCGCCACCGTTGACACGTCGCACGCACATGGCGAGCCTTCCCGCACAAAGGGAGACGCCAGGACATGAACAGCCCGCGCGCCACGCGCCGCAGCGTCATCGCCGCCGCCGCGGGGGTCGCCGCCCTGCCCGGCGCCGCCCGCGCACAATCCTGGCCGACGCGCCCGGTGCGCTTCGTCATCCCCTTCGCGGCCGGCGGGCCGGTCGAACTGCCCGCGCGCTTCCTGGCCGACCGCCTGACGCAGACACTCGGCCAGCCCGTGCTGGTCGAGGCGCGTCCGGGTGCGGGCGGGTCGCTCGGCGTGCAGGCCGTGCTGGCGGCGAATGACGGGCATACGCTGCTGTTCACCACATCCTCGGTGGTGATCCTGCCGGCGCTGATGCGCAACCCCGGCTTCGACCCGCAGCAGGACCTGCTGCCCGTCAGCATGGTGTCGGACGCGCCGATGGCGCTGCTGGCGCGCACCGACTGGCCGGTGCGCGACCTGGCGGATTTGCTGGCGCAGGCGCGGGCGCGGCCGGGGCATTTCTCCTTCGGCTCCTCGGGTGCCGGTTCGACCACGCACCTGGCCGGCGAATTGCTGAAGGTGCGCGCAGGCATCGACCTGCTGCACGTTCCCTATCGCGGCGCGGGGCAGGCGGTGAATGCGCTCTATGCCGGCGACACCGACTTGCTGGTGACCGGGCTCATCGAGACGCTGCGCCATGTGCGCGACGGCAGGCTGCGCGCGATCGCCGTCACATCCGCCACGCGCAGCCCGGTGCTGCCGGACGTGCCAGCCATCGCGGAGCTGGTGCCGGACTACGCCATGTCCATCTGGTACGGGATTTTCGCTCCGCGCGGCACGCCGCCCGCGGTGGTGGAGCGACTCGCGCGCGAACTTGCGCCGCAGCGCAGCGGCAATCGCCTGGCGGAGCAGATGGAGGCATCCGGCGCAGTGCTGCTGCTGGACGGCCCGGCGCCGCTGGCCGCGCGGGTGGCGCGCGAGGTGCCGCAATGGAAGGCGCTGGTCGCCGCCGCCCGCATCACAGTGGAATAGCGTTCAGCCGAGGCCCAGCAGCTTCACCGCATGGGCGGCAAGCGGCTTGCGCTGCACCTTGGCACTCGCCGTCATGCCGATGGCCTCGAAGCCATCGACCAGGATCAAATGGCGCGGCAGCTTGAAGCCGGCCATGCGGTCCTTCGCCCATGCAAGCAGGTCCGTTTCCGTCGCGACGACTCCGTCATTCAGGATGACGAAGGCGCAGGGCACCTCCATCAGGCGCGGATCGGGCACGCCGACCACCACCGCCTGGCGGATGGCGGGGTGGCGATGGAGCATGTCCTCGACCTCGCTGGGCGCCACGTTCTCGCCGCCGACGCGGATGATCTCCTTCGCACGCCCGGCGAATTCCAGGCGACCGTCATCGCCCAGCCGGCCGATGTCGCCGGTGGACAGCCAGCCATCGGCGTCGAGCGCGGCAGCGGTCTCCTCAGGCTTGTCGAAGTAGCCCTTCATCACGGACCAGCCGCGGACCTGGATCTCGCCAGGGGCGGCGCCATGGATGCGGACCTCGATGCCCGGCTGCACGCGCATCCGGGCGGCGACGCGCACATCCTCCGGTTCCCACCAGCAGGATTGCGCGACATTGGGCGAGGCCTCCGACAGCCCGTAGCCGACCACGCATTCGCGCGCACCCAGTTCGTCGATGATGCGCCGCACGATGGCCGGCGAGGCCGCCGCCCAGGCGCCGCGCAACACCAGGCGGCGCGTTGCGCGATCCGGGTGGTTCAGCAGCATCAGCGCCATGGTGTCATTGCCGGAGAAATGGGTGCAGCGTTCGTCTTCCATGAGCCGCAGCGCCTCGCCGGCTTCGAAGCGGTCCATGGTGACCAGCGTCGCGGCATGCTGCAGGCAGGACAGGATGGACAGCGTGGTGCCCGCGACATGGAAGAAGGGCCGCGCGCTGTGGAAGCGGTCGGCGATCCGCAACCCCATCCGCCCGCCGGAGACGTAGCCGTTCGCGCACATGCTGCGATGCGCCAGCATCACGCCCTTGGGGAAGGATGTGGTACCAGAGGTATATTGGATCAGCAGCGTGTCGTCCGACGTGCAGGTAGCGCCGACCGGTTCCACGGCGGCGGCGAGAAACGCGTCCCAACCGATCGTGCCGCCCGGCGGTGCGGCATCATCCAGCACCACGACCCGCGCGAGGTCGGGCAGCGCCGGATCGGGCAGCGCCGTGTCGATGCTGCGGCAGATGCCGCGCAGCATCGACACGAAATCCACTTTCAGCACGCGCGCGGCCACGAACAGTACCCGCACGCGCGACTGCCCCAGCGCATAGGCCAGTTCATCCGCTTTGAAGCGCGTGTTCACCGGCACCGCCACCGCGCCGATCGACCCGATGGCGAGGAACAGCGCCACCCAGCGCGGCCCATTGCCGAGGCAGATGCCGATGTGATCCCCGCGCCGCACTCCCGAGGCCACCAGCGCGGCACGGATGCGCGCGACCTGCGCGGCCAGTTCGGCGAAGGTCACGCGGCCTTCGGGCGAGACGATCGCCTCGACATCCGGCGCCAGCGCGACGGCGCGCTCCAGCGCATCCTGCGTGGTCAGCGGGCAGAGGCGCGCAATGTCCATCAGCGATCCCCGAAGCCGGCCATCGCCCGGCGCCATTCGGCGGCGGCGAGGCTCTCCTCGATCGCCATGAGTTCCGTGGCCAGCGCGCCGCGCGGGTCGCGTTCCAGCCCCTCGTCGATGCAGCGCTTGGCGAGCGCCAGCGCGGCGGGCGGCGCCTTGGCGATGGTGGCGGCGATGGCGGCGACGGCGTCCTCCAGCACATCCGGCGCGACGATGCGCGCAACGAGCCCGGCCGCCAGCGCGTCATCGGCCGACAGAGTGCGCCCGGTGAACATCATGTCCTTCGCCAGCCGCTTGCCGAGCACGCGCGGCAGCCGCTGCGTCGCACCCACCGTGCCCCACAGCGCCTCGGGCGTGCGGAAGCTGGCGGCCGGCGTCGCGACGATGAAGTCCGCAGCAGCGGCGATCTCGACACCCGATCCCACCGCCGGACCTTCGACCACCGCGACCACCGGCATCGGCAGGCGTTCAATGGCGTCATAGGCGGCAAAGGCCTTCAGGCGGCGCGCGCGGATCGCGTCATCGCCCATGCCCTGGCGTTCCTTGAGGTCGGCGCCGGCGCAGAAGACCGGGCCGCGGGCGCGCATCAGCAGCAGCTTCGCGCCATCGGCCACGGCGCGGCGCGTGGCGGCCAGCAGCGCCTCGCACAGCGCAGTGTTGAGCGCGTTGCGCGCATCGGGCCGGTTGAGCGTCAGGCTCGCCACGCCGTCGGCCGTGATGTCGTAGAGCGCGACGTCGGTCATATCGCCCCTGCCTCCCGCAATGCGGCGATGCGCGCGGCGTCATAGCCGAGGCTGTCGCGCAGCACCTCCTCCGTGTGTTCGCCCAGCAGCGGGGGGCGGCCTGGCACGGGCTGGTCCCAACCTTCGAAGCGCAGCGGCACAGGCAGCGCAGGGAAGTCGCCCAGCGCCGGATGCGCGAAACGCGCCACCATGCCGCGCGCCGCCACATGCTCGTCGGCCAGCACCTCATCGAGCGCGAGCACCGGGCCGTTGGGGACGTCCACCGCATCCAACGCGGCCACGGCCTCGGCGCGGGTCAGCGCGGCCATGGCGGCGGTCATCGCCTCCATCACCTCGGCGCGGCGCGCGACGCGGCCGGCATTGGTGGCGAGGCCCGTATCGGCACCCAGCGCATCAAGCCGCAGCGCGCGGCACAGCGGCGCCCAATGCTGGTCGGAACAGGTGATGTGCAGGAAGCGGCCGTCGCGGCAGCGGAAGCTCGCCGTCGGCACGCGGCCGGGGTGTTCGGTGCCCAGGCGCGGCGGCACCTCGTTCAGCGCAAACCAGCGCGCCGCGGCGATGGTCAGCAGGCTGACCTGCCCATCCAGCATCGAGAAATCGACGAAGCCCCCCTGCCCCGTCGCGTCGCGCCCACGCAGCGCCGTCAGCACGGCAATCGCGACCCACAGGCCCGAGGTCAAATCCGCCACCGGCAGCCCCGGCTTGACCGGCCCGCCGCCGCGTTCGCCGGTCAGGCTCATCAGCCCGCCCATCGCCTGGAAGACGGTGTCGTAGCCCTTGCGCTTCGCATAGGGCCCGGTCTGCCCGAAGCCGGTGCAGGACAGGTAGACCAGCCGCGGATTGACGCCTTGCAGCGACGGCCAGTCGAGGCCCCGCCGCTTCAGCGTGCCGACGGGAAAATTCTCGAGCAGCACGTCGGCCTGCGCCGCCAGGCCGCGGATGATCGCCTGCCCGTCGGCATGGCGCAGGTTCACCGTGACCGATCGCTTCGACCGGTTGCAGGACATGAAGTAGCCGCTGACGGCACCGCCCGGCCCTTCGGCGAAGGGTTCGAAGCCGCGGGTCTCGTCGCCGCTGCCGGGTTGTTCGACCTTGGTCACCTCGGCGCCGAGCTCGGCCAGGATCATCGAGGCAAAGGGGCAGGCCAGCACGCGCGACAAATCGAGGATGCGGATGCCTTCGAGCGGCTTCATGCGTGCACCATGCGCTTCAATTCGGCCATCGTCTCCGGCGGCAGGAGCGCAGCGGCGGCCGCCATCGCGCAGGCCTCGGCTTCGACATCCGCCGACGCGACGATGCGGGTGGCAAGGCCGAGCGCCAGGGCCTCGGCCGCTCCCACCGCTCGCCCCGTGGCCAGCAGGTCGAAGGATGCCTTCGGGCCGAGGTGGCGCAGCAACACCGGCGCTACCAGGCGCGGCAGCATGGCGTGCTTCGCCTCGGGCCAGGCGAGGCGCGCATCCTCGGCCATCGCCACCGCATCGCAGGCCAGCGCCAGCGAGGCGCCCGCGCCCATCGCCACGCCCTGCACCGCGGCGACCACCGGCTTGGGCACCAGCGCCGGCGCCTCCATCAGCGCGACCGTCAAGGCGGAACGCGCCTGGCGGGCCGGCGGGTCGGCGGCAAGCTGCTTCATCTCGGCAAGGTCGGCGCCGGCGGAGAAGCTGCCCTGCGCGCCCGCCAGCACGACCGCGGCGACGCTGTGGTCCTCGCCCGCTTCGCGCAGCGCGGCCAGCAGCGCGGCGACCATCGCGCCGTCCATCGCGTTGCGCTTCGCCGGCCGGTCGAGCCGCAGCAGCCGCACGCCATTGTCGCAAGCCTCGATGCGGATCATCGGCGTGGTACGATGGGGGAGGATGGGTGCATGGCTGTGCCTGCTCGCAAGGGTCCTGCGCGGCCCGTGCCGCGGCGCCGCATCCACAGGCGAACGCGCCGGCAGTGGTGGCGCGCGTGCCCTGGGGTGTCAACGCGCGCCATGCACGCGATGTTTACCGGGAGCGGTCCTTTCTGAACGCCATGCTGCAACTGCTTTGGCCGGTGGTGCGTGTCTGTTAGGCTGCCACCTGCCCAGCAACCGCCCCGGAGATGACCCCTGAACACCACCGCCAGCCTGCCCGCAGCCACTCCGACCCTGGCGCTGCGCGACCTCATCCTGCGGAAGCTGACCTATACGCTGGGCAAACCTCCTTCGGAGGCGCGCGATCGCGACTGGTTCATGGCGACCGCGCTGGCGGTGCGCGATGCGGTGGTCGAACGCTTTCTTGTGCAGATGCAGGAAAGCCGCGGGCAGGAAGGCAAGCATGTCTACTACCTGTCGCTCGAATTCCTGATCGGGCGGCTGCTGCGGGAGAATGTCGGCAATCTCGGCCTCGCGGGCGAATTGCGAGACGCACTGGCGGAACTCGGCGTGACCATCGACCAGGCGCGGCTCGCCGAACCGGATGCCGCACTCGGCAATGGCGGGCTTGGGCGGCTCGCGGCCTGTTTCCTCGAAAGCATGTCGTCGCTCGCGATCCCCGCCTTCGGCTATGGCATCCGCTACGATCACGGGCTGTTCCGGCAGATCCTGCGCGATGGTTGGCAGCAGGAATTCCCCGAGGACTGGCTGTCCTTCGGCAACCCCTGGGAATTCGCGCGCCCCGAAATTCGCCACCGCATCGGCTTCGGCGGCGAGGTGAGCGCCGAGGCGCTGCCCGACGGCAATGAACGCCTGCGCTGGAGCCCCGGCGAATGGGTCGATGCGGTCGCCTACGACACGCCGGTGGTGGGCTGGCGTGGAAAGCATGTGAACCTTTTGCGTCTGTGGCGCGCCCGCGCGCCCGATCCGCTGCGGCTGGATGCCTTCAACCGCGGCGACCACCTGGGCGCGCTGGCGGCGCAGGTGCGCGCGGAATCGATCTCGAAGGTGCTCTACCCGTCCGATGACAGCCCGGCGGGGCAGGAATTGCGGCTGCGGCAGGAATACTTTTTCACCTCGGCCGCCTTGCAGGACCTGGTGCGCCGGCAGATCCGCCAGGCCGGCAGCGTGAACACCCTGGCCGATCGCGTGTCGATCCAGCTGAACGACACGCATCCCGCCATTGCCGTGGCGGAATTGATGCGCCTGCTGGTGGACGAGCACGGCGTCGAATGGGAGGAAGCCTGGACCACCACGCGCGGCGCGATCTCCTACACCAATCACACGCTGCTGCCAGAGGCGCTGGAATCCTGGCCGGTGCCGCTGATGGAACGGCTGCTGCCGCGGCACATGCAGATCATCTATCGCATCAATGCGGACCACCTGGATGCCGTGCGCGCGGCGCATCCGGGCGACGACCGGCTGCTGGCATCGGTGTCGCTGATCGGCGAGGATCACGGGCGGCGCGTCCGCATGGGCAACCTGGCCTTCGTCGGGTCGCACAAGGTGAACGGCGTCTCGGCGCTGCATACCGGGCTGATGCGCCAGACGGTGTTCCGCGATTTCAACGCGCTGTTCCCCGACCGCATCGTGAACAAGACCAACGGCATCTCCTTCCGTCGTTGGCTGATGCAATGCAATCCGGGCCTGACCGACTTGCTGGTCGATGCGTTGGGGCCGCGCGTGCTGGATGCACCTGATCTGCTGGCGAATCTGCGCGACCTCGCGGGCGATGCAGCCTTCCAGGGCCGCTTCGCCGCAGTGAAGCGCGCCAACAAGGAGGCCCTCGCCACCATGCTGCGCGAACAGGCCGGCGTGCGCGTCGATCCCGCCGCGCTGTTCGACGTGCAGATCAAGCGCATCCACGAATACAAGCGGCAGCTGCTGAACATCCTGCAGACTGTCGCGCTGTACGAGGCGATGCGCGCGCAGCCGATGCGCGACTGGACGCCGGTGGTGAAGGTGTTCGCCGGCAAGGCTGCACCCGGCTACCACCGCGCGAAGCTCATCATCAAGCTGGCCTGCGACGTGGCGCGCGTGGTCAATCGCGACCCGTCGGTGCGCGGGCTGCTCAAGGTCGCCTTCCTGCCGAACTACAACGTCTCGGCGGCCGAGGTGATCGTCCCCGCCGCCGACCTGTCGGAACAGATCTCGACGGCCGGCATGGAAGCTTCGGGCACCGGCAACATGAAGCTGGCGCTGAACGGCGCGCTGACCATCGGCACGCTGGACGGCGCGACGGTGGAGATGGCGGAGCACATCGGCGCCGAACACATGTTCCTGTTCGGCCTGTCCGCCGAGGAAGTGACGCAGCACCGCGACGCCGGCTGGCGCGGCGCGCAAGCCGAGGCGGCTTCGGATACGCTGGGCGAGGTGCTGGCGGCGATCGGCGGCGGTGTCTTCTCGCCCGACGATCACAACCGCTACGCGGAACTCGTGGCATCGCTGCGTGCCGAGGACTGGTTCATGGTCTCCGCCGATTTCGATGCTTACTGCGCGGCGCAGCAGCGCGCCGCGACGATGTACCGCGACCAGCCTGCGTGGCGCCGTACCGCCGTGCTGAACACGGCGGGGATGGGGTGGTTCTCCTCCGACCGGTCCATCGCCGAGTATGCCGGGGAAATCTGGGGCGTGCCGGTAGCGACATGATGGGCTGGCGGGCAGATGCCGAGGCGATCGCCCAGATCCTCGACGCCCGCCATACCGATCCCTTCGCGTTGCTCGGCCCACATGCGGTCCCGGGCGGCGTGGTGGTGCGCGCCTTCGTGCCGGGAGCGCACAGCGTCAGCGCCGATGCGACGCGGCTGGAATCCCGCGACGCCGCCGGCTTCTTCGAGGGCTTCGTGGCCGGCGCGACACTGCCCTTCGCCTACCGCCTGAACGCCGCGCGCGGCGCCGATGCCTGGACGTTCGACGACCCCTACGCCTTCGGCCCGACGCTCGGCCCGCTGGATGACCACCTGCTTGTCGAGGGCACCCACGCGCGCCTGTTCGACCGGCTCGGCGCACATTCCTGCACGCATGAGGGTGTGGACGGCGTGCGCTTCGCCGTCTGGGCGCCGCAGGCGAAGCGCGTCTCGGTGGTGGGGGATTTCAACGCCTGGGACGGGCGCCGCCACTCCATGCGCAAGCGCGTCGATTCCGGCCTGTGGGAGATCTTCCTGCCGGGCGTGACGGAGGGCGCGCGGTACAAGTACGAAATCCTCGGCCGCGACGGCGTGCTGTGTCCGCTGAAGGCCGATCCGGTCGGCTTCGCGGCGGAGCTGCGTCCGGCCAGCGCCTCGATCGTCACGCGCACCGACCGCTTCGCCTGGACCGACGCGGCGTGGTTGGCACAACGCGCGCAACGCGACGCGCGGCGCGACCCGATGGCGATCTACGAGGTCCATGCCGCATCCTGGCGCCGCCATCCCGATGGCCGATTCTACAGCTGGCACGAATTGGCGGATGCGCTGATCCCCTATGTCGTCGATCTCGGCTTCACGCATATCGAATTCATGCCGGTCAGCGAGCATCCGCTCGACGCCTCCTGGGGCTATCAGCCGCTTGGCTTGTACGCGGTCACGGCGCGGCACGGGCCGCCAGAGGGCCTGGCACGCTTCATCGACCGCGCGCATGCGGCGGGAATCGGCGTGCTGCTCGACTGGGTGCCGGCGCATTTCCCGGTGGATGCCCAGGGCCTCGCGCGTTTCGACGGCGGGCCGCTGTATGAACACCCCGATCCGCGGCGCGGCTTCCTGCCCGGCTGGGGCACCGCGGTGTTCGATTTCGGGCGGCGCGAGGTCGCGGCCTTCCTCAGCGCGAACGCCCTGTTCTGGCTCGGCCGCTATCATGCCGACGGGCTGCGCGTCGATGCGGTGTCGTCAATGCTGTATCTCGACTACGACCGCGCGCCCGACGGCTGGGTGCCGAACGAGGATGGCAGCAACGTCAACCGCGATGCCGTCGCCTTCCTGCAAGGCGCGAGCGACCTGATCGCGCGCGAGAACCCCGGCGCCATCACCGCCGCCGAGGAAGCCTCCGCCTGGGGCGGCGTGACGGCGTCGACCTCCGCGCCGGGCGGCCTCGGCTTCCGCTTCAAGTGGAACATGGGCTGGATGAACGACACGCTGCGCTATGTCGCGCAGGACCCGATCCATCGCCCCCACCACCACAGCCTGGTCACCTTCGGCCTGATGTATGCGTGGAACGAAGCCTTCATCCTGCCGCTCAGCCACGACGAGGTCGTGCACGGCAAGGGCACGCTGCTGGGGCGCTTGCCGGGCGACGACTGGCAGCGCTTCGCCACGCTGCGCTGCTACTACGCCTTCATGTGGGGGCATCCGGGCAAGAAGCTGCTGTTCATGGGGCAGGAATTCGCCCCCTGGCGCGAGTGGTCCGAGACGCGCGAATGCGACTGGTGGCTGTTGCAGCACGCGCCACATCGCGGCGTGCAGGACCTGGTGCGGCGCCTGAACGCGCTGTATCGCAACCACCCGGCGCTGCATGCGCGCGACTGCGAACCGGAGGGCTTCCGCTGGATCGACGCGGACGACGCGGCGCATTCGATCTTCTCCTGGCTGCGCTTCGATGGTGCTGGCGGGCCGCCGGTCGCGGTGATCTGCAATTTCACGCCGGTGCCGCGGCAGGGCTGGCGCATCGGCCTGCCGGCGGCCGGCAGGTGGCGCGTGCTGCTCAACACCGACGCCGCCGCGCTTGGCGGCAGCGATGCAGGCCCCATGTATGAAGTGCTGGCGACCGAGGATGCGTGCAACGGATTGCCCGCCTCGGCGCTGATGGATCTGCCGCCGCTCGGCGCGATCTATCTCGAACCGGTCTCCTGGATGGGGCCGGACAAGGCATGATGAAAAAGGGAGACATCATGACAAACGACCGCGCCCCGATCGGCCCCCCCTATGCCCGCCAGGCGATGGCCTACGTTCTCGCCGGCGGACGCGGGTCGCGCCTGCAGGAACTCACGGACCGGCGCGCCAAGCCGGCGGTGTTCTTCGGCGGCAAGTCGCGCATCATCGATTTCTCATTGTCGAATGCACTGAATTCCGGCATCCGGCGTATCGCGGTGGCGACGCAGTACAAGGCGCACAGCCTGATCCGCCACCTCCAGCGCGGCTGGAACTTCCTGCGCCCGGAACGCAACGAGACCTTCGACATCCTGCCCGCCAGCCAGCGCGTGGATGAACGGTCCTGGTATCTCGGCACGTCGGATGCGGTGTTCCAGAACCTCGACATCATCGAGGACTACGCGCCGCGCTTCATGGTCATCCTGGCCGGCGACCACATCTACAAGATGGACTACGAGGTGATGCTGGCGCAGCACGTCGCGACCGGCGCCGACGTCACGGTAGGCTGCTTCGTGCTGCCGCGCCTGGAGGCCACCGCCTTCGGCGTCATGCATGTGGACGAGACGGACCGCATCACCGACTTCTTCGAGAAGCCCGCCGACCCGCCCGGCATTCCGGGCGAATCGGACAAGGCCCTGGCCTCGATGGGCATCTATGTCTTCGAGACGCGCTTCCTCGCGGAACAGTTGAAACGCGACCACGCCACCGCGGGGACGAACCACGATTTCGGCAAGGACATCATCCCCTACATCGTCAAGCATGGCCACGCCCAGGCGCATCGCTTCGAGAAATCCTGCGTGCGATCCGGTGCGGAATCCTCGCTGTATTGGCGCGATGTCGGCACCGTCGATGCCTATTGGCAGGCCAATATCGACCTGACGGAAATCGTGCCGGACCTCGACCTGTACGACCGCGCCTGGCCGATCTGGACTCATGCCGAGGTCACGCCGCCCGCCAAATTCGTGCACGATGTCGATGGGCGGCGCGGCGAGGCGATCTCCTCTCTGGTGTCGGGCGGCTGCATCGTCTCGGGCGGCACGGTGCGCCATTCGCTGCTGTCCACCGGCACGCATGTGCATTCCTACGCGTCGCTGGATGGCGCGGTGGTGCTGCCGCATGTCGATATCGGCCGCGGCGCGCGGCTGACCAAGGTCGTGGTGGACCGCGGCGTCCACATCCCGCCCGGCCTGGTGGTCGGCGAGGATCCGGCGGCGGACGAGGCGCGCTTCCGCCGCACGGAATCCGGCATCTGCCTCATCACGCAGCCGATGATCGACCGGCTCGGATGAAGGTGCTGGCCGTCGCGTCGGAGGCCTATCCGCTGGTCAAGACCGGCGGGCTGGCCGATGCCGTCGGTGCGTTGCCAGCGGCGCTGGCGGCGCAGGGCGTGACGGTGACCACACTGATTCCGGGCTATCGCGCCGTGCTCGATGCCTTCGGCGGTGCCCGCGCCGCGCTCGACCTGCCCGACCTGTTCGGCGGCCCGGCACGTATCCTGAAGGCGAAGGGCATGCTGGCGCTGGATGCGCCGCATCTGTTCGACCGGCCCGGCGGACCATACGTCGCCCCCGGTGGCGGCGAATGGGGCGACAACGCGATCCGCTTTGCCGCCCTTTCGCGCGCGGCCGCCGCCTTCGCGCAGGACAAGCGCATCGACGCGGTGCACGCGCATGACTGGCAGGCCGGGCTGGTGCCGGCCTATCTGCGCTTCGCGCCGCGCCGCATCCCCTGCCTGTTCACCATCCACAACCTGGCCTACCAGGGGAAGTTCCCCGCCTCGGTGTTTCCGTTGCTCGGCCTGCCGCCGGCGGCCTTCGCGCGCGAGGGCCTGGAATACTACGGCGCGGTCGGCTTCCTGAAGGCCGGGCTGTGGTTCGCCGATGCGATCAACACCGTTTCGCCATCCTACGCCGAGGAGATCCTGACGCCGGAAGGCGGCATGGGTCTCGATGGGCTGCTGCGCGGGCGCGCGGGCGACCTGCACGGCATCCTCAACGGGCTCGACGTCGCGGATTGGAATCCGGCGACGGATGCGGCGCTGGCGGCGCGCTTCTCCGCCGCCGACCCGGCGCCGCGCGCGGCCAACAAGGCGGCGTTACAGGCGCGCTTCGGCCTCGCGCCCGACCCCGATGTGCCGCTGGTCGCCTTCGTCGGGCGCCTCGCCTGGCAAAAGGGTGCGGACCTGTTGCTCGACGCCGCGCCGGCGCTGATGCAGGGCGGCGCGCAGCTCGCGCTGCTGGGGTCGGGGGAGGCGCCGCTCGAACACGCCTGCCGGGGCTTCGCCGCCGCGCATCAGGGCCGCGCAGGCGCCTTCATCGGCTTCGACGAAGGCTTGGCGCGGCTGGTCTATGGCGGCGCCGACATGCTGGTGGTGCCCTCGCGCTTCGAACCCTGCGGGCTCGCGCAACTCGCTGCGCTGCGCTACGGCGCGGTGCCGGTGGTCGCGCGCACGGGTGGCCTGGGCGACACGGTGATCGATGCCAGCCCGATGGCGCTGGCGGCCGGCAGCGCGACAGGTGTGCAGGTCGCTCCGGGGCGCGCCGATGCGCTGGCCGCTGGGCTGCGCCGCGCGCTGGCGCTGTTCGGCGATGCCGCTGCCTGGCGCTGCATCCAGGCCAACGGGATGGCGACCGACGTCTCCTGGGGACCGTCCGCCGCACGCTACGCGGCGCTGCTGCGCGGGCTCGCACCGCGGCATGGATGACTGCGCGCCGGAACCGCTCGGCGTCCACCTGACGCAAGGCGGCGCGACCATCGCCATTCCGGCGCCGGGCGCCGACGCGATGGACCTGTGCGTCTTCGATGCGGCAGGCGCGCGCGAGGTGGCGCGCTGGCGCCTGCCCGGCCGCACCGGCGATGTCTTCCACGGCGCGCTGCGAGGCCTTGCTGAAGGCACGCGCTACGGCCTGCGCGCGCATGGCCCAGCCGCGCTGCGCTTCGATCCGGCGAAGCTGCTGCTCGACCCCTGGGCGCGCGCGATCGACCGGCCTTTCGCGACGCATCCCGCGCTGTTCGAATACGGCGCCGACAGCGCGGATGCGATGCCGAAGGCGGTGCTGACGGCGCCGCTTCCACCGGCACCGCCACCGCCGCACTGCATCGGCGCGCGCGTGATCTACGAACTGCACGTGCGCGGATTCACGCGCACGCATCCCGAGATTCCCGAGCCGATCCGTGGCACCTTCGCGGGCCTCGCGCATCCGGCCGCGATCGCGCATCTGACGCGGCTGGGTGTGACGCATGTCGAAGTGATGCCCGCCTGGTCCTGGGCCGATGAACGGCAGCTCGCGCCCATCGGCCTGAGCAACTACTGGGGCTACAACCCGGTCGGTTGGCTCGCTCCCGAACCGCGCCTCGCGCCCGGCGGCATGGCGGAGGTGCGCGCCGCCGTCGCCGCGCTGGCGGCCGCCGGGATCGGCGTGATTCTCGATATCGTGCTGAACCATTCGGGCGAGGGTGACGCACAGGGCCCGACGCTCTCGCTGCGCGGCCTCGGCGACGCGGCGTGGTATCGCACCGATGCCGACGGCCGCTACGTGAACGATACCGGCTGCGGGCATGCGCTGGCGCTCGACCGGCCGTGGCCGCTGCGGCTTGCCATGGACGCAATGCGGCACTGGGTCGGGCAGGCCGGGCTGGCGGGGTTGCGGCTCGACCTCGCCTCCACGCTCGGCCGCCGCACCGATGGCTTCGATCCCGATGCGCCGCTGCTCCAGGCGATGCGCCAGGACCCGCTGCTGCGCGATCGCTGGATCATCGCCGAACCCTGGGATGTCGGACATCACGGCCACCGCCTGGGCGCTTTCGCACCGGGCTGGGGCGAATGGAACGACCGGTTCCGCGACGGCATCCGCCGCTTCTGGCGCGGCGATGCCGGCAGCCTGGGCGAGGCGGCGACGCGCCTCGCCGGTTCGCGCGACATCTTCGGCACGCGCCCGGCGACCGACAGCATCAACTTCGTCACCGCGCATGACGGCTTCACCCTCGCCGACCTGGTCAGCCACGCCCACAAGCACAACCACGCGAATGGTGAGGACAACCGCGACGGCACCAACGACAACCTGTCCTGGAACCACGGTGTCGAGGGCGCCACGGACGACGACGCCATCATCGCAAGCCGCCGCGCCGATGCACGCGCGCTGCTCGCCACGCTGCTCGCCGCGCGCGGCACGCCGATGCTCTCCATGGGCGACGAGGCCGGGCGCAGCCAGGGCGGCAACAACAACGCCTGGTGCCAGGACAACGCGACGTCGTGGTTCGACTGGGACAGCGCCGACCAATCGCTGATCGACTTCACCGCGCGGTTGGTCGCGGCGCGCCGCGCGCATCCCGCGTTGTCGGGCACAGCGCCGCTGACCGGCGGCACGGATGCGACCGGCCAGGCTGATCTGCGCTGGCTGCGCTTCGACGGCGCGCCGATGACGCAAGCCGACTGGACCGGCGCGGACGCGCGCAGCGTCGTGATGCTGCTGCAGGGCGGCGGCGCGCCCGTGCTCGTCGCGCTGCAGGGCGGCGACAGCCCAGCCACGCTGCGCCTCCCGCAGGGCAAATGGACCCTGCTGGCCGACAGCGGCGGCAAGACGTTGGATGGCGTGACGATGGAGATGGCGCCGCGCTCCGTCGCCTGGCTTGCCGCGGGGCCGCCTGCGCCACGTCGTGCCGACGCACCCGACGCTGCATTGCTGGCGTCGCTCTCAACTGCGGCGGGCATCGCCACGGCCTGGCACGACATCGACGGCACACGGCACACGGTTCCCGAGGGCACGCTGCGCGCCGTGCTGGCCGCGCTCGGCCTGCCTGCCGAGACCGCCGCGCAGGCGCGCGACAGCCTGGCACGCCGCCGCGCCGCGCCGCGCACCACGACGCGGGCGCCGGACCCGTGCCACGACGCGCCGGATGGCCGTCGCTTCGGCATCGCCGCGCAGGTCTTCGCGCTGCGCCATGCCGCCGACCAGGGCATCGGCGACTTCACCGCCCTCGCGCTGCTGGCGCGCGGCGCGGCCGACCGCGGCGCGGCGCTGGTCGGCCTCAGCCCGCCGCATGCGCTGATGCCGGTCGAACGCGACCGCGCCAGCCCCTACCAGCCATCCGACCGGCGCTTTCTCGAACCCATGCTGCTCGACGTGGCCACGCTGCCCGAGGTGGGCGATGCGCCGTCCGTGCGCGCGGCGCTGGACAGCCAGGCGCCGGTCTTCGCCACGCTGCGCGCCGGCGCGATGGTGGACTACCCCGCGGCCTGGGCAGCGAAGCGCGCGGTGCTCGATGCCGCCGTCGCGGCGCTGCCGCGCGACCATGCAGCGCTTGCCGCGTTCCGCGCGGAGCACGGCACGGCGCTGGACGACTACGCCAGCTTCGTCGCCTTGTCCGAACGCTACGGCCCGCGTGGCTGGCCGGCGGGCCACGCGCATCCGGCGGATAGCGGGATGGCGGGCTTCCGCGCCGCATCCGCCGACGCCATCCACGCCCACATCGCGCTGCAATGGATGTGCGACCGGCAGCTCGCCACCGCCGCGGCGGCAGGGCCGGGGCTGTATCGCGACCTCGCGGTCGGCGCGGCACCCGATGGCGCGGAGGTCTGGTCGCAGCCGGGCGCCTTCCTGCACGGCTTCTCGATCGGCGCGCCGCCTGATCCGTTTTCTGCCGACGGCCAGGTCTGGGGCCTGCCGGTGCCGCACCCGCATGTCGGCCATGCCGGCTTCGCAGCGCTGCTGCGCGCCAACATGCGCCATGCGCGCGCGCTGCGCCTCGACCACGCGATGGGCCTCGAGCGCCTGTTCATAGTGCCGCACGGCGCGCACGCCAGCGACGGCTGCTACCTCGGCTTCGATGGCGAGGCGATGCTCGCGACGCTCGCGCACGAAAGCCGCATCGCCGCCTGCGCGGTGGTGGGCGAAGCGCTGGGCACCGTGCCGGACGGCTTCACCGATCGCCTGGCGGCCGCTCGCGTGCTCGCCTACCGCGTGCTGTGGTTCGAACGCGTGGGAGACGGCTTCCGCCCCCCGGCCGAATGGCCAGCGCTGGCGGCGGCCTGCGTCTCGACCCACGACCTGGCGACGCTGGCCGGCTGGTGGGCGGGCGCGGACCTCGATGAACGCGCTGCACTCGGGATGCTGACGCCGGCGGAGGCAGCTGCGGCAATGGCAGCGCGCGCGCGGGACCGTTCATCGCTCGCCGCCGACTGCGGCGTGCCGGCGGACCGCTTCGACGCCGCGACGGCGGCCGCCGTGCATCGCTTCGTCGCCGCTTCGCCCAGCCGCGCCATGCTGGTGCAGGCCGAGGACCTGGTCGGCGAGCGCATCGGCGTGAACCTGCCCGGCACCGACCGCGAACGCCCGAACTGGCGACGCCGCCTGCCGGTCACCGCCGACCGCCTGTTCGACGGCGACATCGCGCAGGCCATCCTGAATGCGCTCGGCCCGCAGCGCGGCTGACGCGATCAGCCCGCGCGGCGCGCGTCGCGCATCGCCGTCCAGACCTTCACCGGCGTCACAGGCATGTCGATCGCCTCGATCCCCAGCGGGGCCAGCGCATCGAGCACCGCATGCATCACCGTCTGCGGCGCACCGATGCAGCCCGCCTGGCCGGAGCCCTTCACGCCAAGGCGGTTCGACGCCGTCGGCACCTCGATGCAGGTGACGTCGAGCGGCGGCAGATCCTCCGCACGCGGCAGGCAATAATCCATCAGCGAGGCGGTCAGGATCTGTCCCGACTGCTGGTCATACGCCACCTCCTCCAGCATCGCCTGGCCGATGCCCTGCGCCAGCCCGCCCTGCACCTGGCCGATGGTGAGCATGGGGTTGATCAGCACACCATAGTCATCGACGGCGGTGTAGCGATCGAGCCGCACCAGCCCGGTCTCGGCATCGATCTCCACTTCCGCCACCTGGCAGCCATTGGGGAAGGTGACCAGGTCGAGATCGCTGTCCACCTCCGCATCCAGCGTACCGGGCGCCTCGCGCGCGAGGTCCAGCAGCGACACGCCGCGACCCGCGGCATCATCGGCGAAGCTGAATCGCCCATCGGCGAAGACCAGCGATGCTTCCGGCGCCTGCAGCAGTTGCGCCGCCAGCGCGCGCGCCTTCGCCAGCACGGCATCGATCGCGCGCACCATCGCCTCGCCGCCCATATGCAGCGACCGCGCACCGCCATGGCCATGGCCGCGCGCGACGTCGCGCGTGTCCGCCTGCACAAGGCGGAACACGTCCACCGGCAGGCCCAGCAGGTCGGCGGCGATCTGCGGGAAGCTGGTCTCGTGCCCCTGGCCGTTGGATTGCGTGCCGAGCGCCAGCGCCACGCGCCCATCGGCTTCGAAGCGCACCGCCGCCCATTCGCCCGGCGCGCCACGCGCCGTCTCCATGAAGCAGGCGATGCCAAGCCCGCGCAGCATCCCGCGCGCCTCGCTATCCGCACGGCGCCCAGCGAAGCCGGCCACGTCCGCCGTCGCCATCGCACGATCGAGATTGGCGTGGAATTCGCCGCAATCGAGCGTCATGCCCATGGCCGTGCGATGCGGGAAGGATGCGATCAGATTGCGCCGGCGCAGCTCCACCGCTTCGATGCCGATGCGCCGCGCCGCCAGATCCACCAGGCGCTCGATGATGTAGTTCGCCTCCGGCTTGCCGGCGCCGCGATAGGCGTCGATCGGCACGGTGTTGGTGAAGGCGCCGCGCACATCCATGAACACCGCCGGGATGTCGTACAGCCCGCCCATCGCGGTCCCCGGCGAATTGGTCGAGCTCCCCGGCCCGCTGCCCGACAGGTAGGCGCCCATATTCGCCACCGTCTCGGCATGCAGGCCGATGAAGCGGCCATCGGCATCGAGCGCGAGGCGCGCATGGGTGCGGTTGTCGCGCGCCTGGACGGTCGCCAGGAAATCCTCCGTGCGCTCCGAGACCCAGCGCACCGGCCGGTCCAGGCGGCGTGCGGCGAGCATCGCCACCACATAGTCCGGGAAGATGAAGTTCTTCGCGCCGAAGCCACCGCCCACATCGGGCGCGACCACGCGGATGTTTTCGCGCGCCATGCCGAACACGGTGGCAAGCTGGTCGCGCATGCCATGCACGCCCTGCCCGGTCACCGTCAGCAGGAAGGATTGCGCCGCGGCATCCCAGGTCGCGATGGCGGCGCGCACCTCGAGCGGCGCGGCGGTCACGCGGTTGTTCACCAGGTCGATCGAGACGATGGTGGCCGCGCGCGCGAAGGCGGCCTCGACCGCCGCGGCGTCGCCCTTCTGGAAGCGGAAGGCGAGGTTGCCGGACGCCTCGTCCCACAGCGCCGGCGCATCGGCGCGCAGCGCGGCGGCACCGTCCGTGACGGCCGGCAGCGGTTCGTAGTCGACGATGATCGCCTCAGCGGCATCGAGCGCCTGCGCCGCGCTGTCCGCGACCACGCATGCGACCGGGTCACCGACATGGCGCACGCGCCCCTCGGCCAGGGCAGGGCGCGGCGGGATGATGAGCGGCGCCAGCGTCGCGACCTTGGCGACGCAGGGCATCGGATGCAGGCCCTCCGCGCGCAGATCGGCGGCGGTCAGGACGTCGCGCACGCCCGGCATGGCGCGCGCAGCCGCGACATCCATCCCGACGATCCGCGCATGGGCGTGCGGCGAGCGCAGCATCACGGCGTGCAGCGCGCCGGTCGCGTCGATGTCCTCGACGAAATGCCCGAGGCCACGCAGGAAGCGGTCGTCCTCGACGCGGCGCCGGGACAGGCCGCGCTGCGCGACTGCCGTCATGCCAAGCCCCGGGCGAACGGATGGGGTCTGTCCATTGCGGTGCGGGTCAAGCGAGAATCTCCTGCCGGTACCGTGGCAGGATGCCACGCCTGGGTGGCCAGACGCCATGCGGCGTGCGCGATCAGACCGCGCCGCTCGCCAGCGCGTGATCGACGCCGCCCAGGATATGCGCCGCCAGGATGTCCCGTGCCCCCGCCGCGTCGCGGCGGATCGCGCAGTCGCGCAGCGCCGCGTGTTCCTCCACCGCGATTGCCCCGCGGAATCCGAGCGCCAGGTTCTGATAGCGCAGGTAGCGATCGAATACCGTCGCATGCGTGGCCATCAGCGTGCGCGACCCGCAGGCGGAGACCAGCGCGCGATGGAATTCCGAATCGAACCGGCGCCACGCGTCGATCGCGCCGGCCTCGCCAGCGCCCAGGCGCTTTTCGGCCTGCGCGAGCTTGTGATGCGAGGCGGCCACCCGCCCTTCCCATTCCATGTCGCCAACGCGGAAAGCGTGCTCCAGCGCGTACCCTTCCAGCAGCAGCCGCAGCCGTGCCAATTCGCGCAGCTCCTGCGCGCTGAAGCGCGAGACCTCGAAGCCGCGCTGGCCCTCCGCGACCACCAGCCGTTCGGCGATCAACCGGCTGAGGCTCTCGCGCAGCGTGCCGACCGCGGCGCCATAGCTGTCGCGCAGGCCTTCCAGCCGCAGCTTCTGGCCAGGCGCCAACGCGCCGCGCAGGATGTCGGCGCGAATCAGCCGGCGCGCACGCTCGCTCGTCGCCTCGGCATCGGCGAGGGGGGTCTCGACGCCGACCGCGCGTGGCGCACAGGCCAGGAAGGGCGTCAGGGCGCCGGCGCGCACGACATGCTCGACGCAGCCTTCGACATGGTCGCGGAGAATCGCGCCGGCGCCGGCGGCGTCGCGCGCCAGGGCGCAGTCCAGCAACGCAGCATGCTGCGCGGCGGCGACCGCGCCACGGAATACCACCGCCACCATCTGGTAGCGCAGGAAGCGGTCATAGGTGGCGGCGAAGGTCTCGAGCAGCACGCTCGATCCGCAGGCGGCGATCAAGGCGTGGTGGAATTCGCGGTCGTAGTGCTTCCACCGCGACGCATCGGCGGTCTCGCCCGCCAATAGCCGCCGCTCCATCACCGCCAGCTTGTGGTGGGCCGCCACGACCTGGCCTTCCCAATCGAGGTCGCCGGCGGCGAAGGATGCGGCGATCGCCTCGCTCTCCAGCAGCAGGCGGAGGTCCGCGACTTCGCTGAAATCCTCGGCGGAGACCGGGGCCACCACAAAGCCGCGCTGGCCTTCGGCCCGCACCAGCGCCTCGGCGGCCAGGCGGTTCAACGCCTCGCGCAGCGTGCCCACGGCCGCGCCGTACATGTCGCGCAGCCCTTCCAGCCCAAGCTTGCGGCCGGGCGCGAGGCGGCCGAGCACGACATCGGCGCGGATGCGGCGATAGGCGGCCTCGCCCGCCGTCTCCTCCGCGTCAGACACGTTCCGCGCCGGCTGCATGCGTGCAGCGCCTCCCTTCGGTCCTGCACCGGAGTATCGGCGCGGCGGGTGGGTCGGAACAATACCCGGCATTCCGGGCAATCTCCGACATTCTGGTGAATCTCTATTGATCGTCCTGGCGACGCCGCCTAGCGTTTGGCCCAGCCGCCAACGCGCGGCCAAGGAATGTCCAGGGAAGGGATACGCCCATGCGAATGCAGATCGGACGCCGGTCCGTCATGACGGCTGCGGCCGCCGCCCTGGCGGTGCCCGCCCTGCCCGCCCGCGCCCAGGCGCGCCGGCGCATCCGCTTCTCCGCCGTCTTCTCCGACCAGGACATCCGCGCCGAGGCGATGCGCGGCTTCGCCGCCGACCTGCAGTCGCAGTTCGACGTGGAGCTGCATCTGAACGCCACGCTGTTCCGCCAGGGCACCGAGCTAGTCGCGATCCAGCGCAACAATGTCGAGATGGCGAACCTCGCGCCGCAGGATTTCTCGCGCCAGATCCCGGCCTGGTCGGTGATGGCCTCGGCCTACCTGTTCCGCGACGCGGCGCATATGCGCGCGGTGTTCAACGGGCCGATCGGCGCCGAGTTCAATCGCCTCGCGCGCGACCAGCTCAACGTCCATGTGCTCGGGCCGCTGTATTTCGGCACGCGCCACGTCAACCTGAAGCCGCGCAAGCGCATCAACACGCCGGCCGACATGGCGGGGCTGAAGCTCCGTATGCCGCCGGGGGAGACCTGGCAGTTCCTCGGCGAGGCGCTTGGCGCCAACCCGACGCCGGTGGCCTTCGCGGAGCTGTACACCGCGCTGCAATCCGGCACGGTGGACGGCCAGGACAACCCGCTGCCGACCAGCCGCACCATGCGCTTCCACGAGGTGACGACGCAGTTCGTCCTCACCAGCCACCTGGTCGCCTATGATCTGCTGTCGATCTCCTCGCGCCTGTGGGATGGCCTGACCCAGCCGCAGCGCGATGCCATCCAGGCCGCCGCGAACAAGGCGATCGACGCCAGCACGCAGCGGCACCTGGCGCAGGAGCAGGAGATGGTCGCCTTCTTCCGCTCCCAGGGGCTCGAAGTCTACGAACCCGACGTCGCCGCCTTCCGCGCCGAGGCGCAGCGGCGCTACCTGGCGTCCACGCAGTCGCAGGCCTGGCCCGCGGGCATCCTCGACCGCATCGCCGCGGTGCGCTGATCCGCATGGATGCGGCGCGCCGCCTGCTCGGCTGGGGACGCCGGCGCGCCGAGGACGTGCTGACGGCGCTGCTGCTGGCGATGTTCGTCGCCTTCATGCTGCAGATCGTCACGCGCTACGTGCTGAACGCGCCGCTGAGTTGGACGGCGGAACTCTCCACCCTCGCCTGGGTCTGGGGCGTGCTCTGGGGTGCCGGGCTGGTGCTGCGCGACGAGGAGGAGATCCGCTTCGACCTGCTGTATGGAGCGATGCCCAACGGCGCGCGACGGGTGTGCGATGCCATCACCGGCATCGCGGTGGTCGTGGTCTTCACCTGGTCGCTGCCAGCCATGGTGGACTACGTCACCTTCATGAAGGTGGAGCGCAGCGCCTATCTCGGCATCCGCTTCGACCTGCTCTACTCGGTCTACCTGATCTTCGCCGTCGCCATGATCATCCGCCACGCGGCCATCGCGTGGCGCGCGGTGGCCGGGCGCCGGGCCGCCGCGTGACGGATCCCTTCGCGCTGGCGCTGGTGTCGCTGCTGGTCCTGTCGCTGATGGGCCTGCCGATCGGGCTCACCATGATCATGGCGAGCATCATCTACCTCGGCCTGTCCGGGCAGGACATGTCGACCGCGGCCGAGCAGGTGCTGAACGGGCTGAACGGCAGCTACGTGCTGCTGGCGGTACCGCTGTTCATCTTCTCGGCGGGTCTGATGAATGCCGGCAGCCTGACCGACCGGCTGCTGCGCTTCTGCAACCTTCTGGTCGGGCGATTCCGCGGCGGGCTCGGCCATGTGAACGTGGTGCAGAGCGTGATCTTCGCCGGCATGTCGGGTTCCGCCATCGCCGATGCCGCCGGCAGCGGCAAGGTGCAGATCGACATGATGACGAAGGGCGGCGCCTATCCGCCCAGCTATGCCGGCGCGCTGACCGCTGTCACCGCGGTGATCGGGCCGATCATCCCGCCCTCCATCCCGATGGTGCTCTATGCGCTGGTGGCGGATGCGTCGATCGGCTTCCTGTTCCTCGCCGGCGTGGTGCCTGGCGTGCTGATGGCGTTGTCGCAGATGGGCATCAACGGCTGGATGGCGCACCGCCACGGCTTTCCTGTTTCGGAACGCGTGCCGCTGCGCGAATTCCCGCGCCTGACGCTCGAAGCCTTCCCGGCGCTGATGATGCCGGTGATCCTGCTGGGCGGCATCTATGGCGGCGTGATGACGCCGACCGAGGCCGCCGCCGTCGCCGCCGCCTATGCCTGGCTGATTGCCGCCGTGCTGTACCGCAGCCTGACGCTGCGCCAGACCTTCGCCGCCATCCGCGACAGCGCGCGCTCCACTGCCGCCATCGGCATGCTGATCGCAGGCGCGCTGGCCTTCAACTACGTCATCACCAGCGAAAACATCCCCAACACGGTCCGCAACATGCTGGCCGGCTGGGAGATGTCGCGCTGGGAGTTCCTGCTGGTGGTGAACGTCATCCTGCTGGTGCTCGGCTGCCTGCTGGAAGGCAGCACCATCCTGCTGGTCGTGGTGCCGGTGCTGGTGCCCACGGCGCAGGCGCTCGGCGTCGACATGGTGCATTTCGGCGTGGTCGTGGTGGTGAACATCATGCTCGGCCTGGTCACGCCGCCCTACGGCCTGCTGCTGTTCATCGTCGCCAAGCTGTCGGGCGCGCCGATCTCGGCCGTGGTGCGCGACACGCTGCCCTTCATCGCCGCGATGGTCGCGGCGCTGATGCTCATCACCTTCGTGCCCGACCTGGCGCTCTGGCTGCCGCGGCAGCTGGGCTACCAGGGCTGAACGCCAGGACCATCGCCATGCCCCGCTGCATCCACGTTCTCAACGGCCCGAACCTGAACCGCCTGGGCATGCGCGAACCCGAGATCTACGGCCGCACCACCCTGGCCGAGATCGAGGCGATGTGCCGCACCGAAGCCGGTGACGATCAGGTTGTGTTCCGCCAGACCAACTGGGAAGGCCAGCTGGTCGACTGGATCCACGAGGCGATCGATACCGGCGCCGCCGGCATGGTCATCAATCCGGCAGGTCTGACCTTCCGGTCGATCCCGCTGCTCGATGCGCTGAAGATGTTCCGCGCGCCGCTGATCGAACTGCACATTTCGAACATCCATCGGCGCGATGCGATCTACCACCATTCGCTGGTCTCGACGGTGGCGACCGCGGTGATCGCGGGGCTCGGCGCGCGCGGCTATGCCACGGCCATGCGTGCCCTCCGCGAGCTGATCGACGGGTAGGCCCGCGCCACCCGATTTGACAACGGCGCACACGGCCTTGCAGCGTCCCGCCACAACGCGGGGGACGAAACGCATGAAGATCACCGACATCACGCTCACGCTGTTCGCCTGGAAGGACCTGCCGAAGGTCAGCTACGGCGCGCATGCCGCCGGCGGTGGCGAGACCAAGATGGGCCTGCTCGCGATCGAGACCGATGAAGGCATCACCGGCCACGCCTTCCTCGGCAGCGCGACCAATGGCGCGGACAGCGAGGCCGCCTCGCTGATCCGCACCCTCAAGCCCATGATGCTCGGCGAGGACCCCTTCGCGCGCGAGAAGCTGAACCAGCGCCTCTGGAGCCGCATCCGCCAGACCACCACGCGCGCCATTGGCGCCGTCGACATCGCGCTGTGGGACATCGCCGGCAAGGCGCTCGGCGTGCCGGTGTGGAAGCTGATCGGCAAGGTGCGCGACGAGATCCCGGCCTATGCGAGCTCCGCCGTGTTGCCCTCCGCCAGCGCCTATGCCGAGGAAGCGCAGCGCATCAAGCAGGCCGGCTGGGCGGCCTACAAGATCCACCCGCCGCAGCGCCTGCGCGACGACATCGCCGCCTGCGAGGCGGTGCGCCGCGCCGTCGGCGACGACTACCGCGTCATGCTCGATTCCACCTGGGGCTACGACTTCCCGACCGCATTGCGCGTCGGCCGCGCCATCGAGGAAATGGGCTTCTACTGGTACGAGGACCCGCTGCACGACCAGGATGTCTACAACTACGTCAAGCTGCGCCAGACGCTCCGCATCCCGATCATGGCGACCGAGTATCCGATGACCGGGCTGGAAAGCTATCCAATCTGGCTGATGAACCACGCGACCGACTACCTGCGTGGCGACGTCACCGTGAAGGGTGGCCTGACCACCTGCCTCAAGACCGCGCATCTCGCGCAGGCCTTCCGCATGAACTACGAGATCCACCACGCCGGCAATTCGCTGAACAACCTGGCGAACCTGCACCTCGCCATGTGCATCCCGAACACCGAGTTCTTCGAGGTGCTGCTGCCCGAATCCGCGCAGAAATACGGCCTGCTGGAAGAAATCGAGATCGACGAACGGGGCATGGTGCGCGCGCCCGACAAGCCCGGCCTCGGCGCCGTTATCGACTTCGAGCTGATCCGGCGCAACGAGATCGCCGTGCTGCGCTGACGCTACCCCGCGCCATCCCCGCGCACCATCGCGCCAAGACGGCCGCGGAGCATCGTCAGCACACGCTCCGCGGCCGCCAGCTCCTCGCGCGACACATCCTTCAGCAGCGTCGCGTTGAGGTCACGCCCCACCGCCACCATGCGCGCCCGCACGCGCTGCCCGCGCGCCGTGACATGCACGCGGTTGAGCCGCCGGTCCGACGCATCGGCACGGCGCGTGACCAGCCCCGCCGCCTCCAGCCGCAGGATCATCGCCCCGGTCGCGGCCTTGCCCAGCCCGAGCCGGCGCGCGAGTTCCACCTGCGTGATCCCGCCGGCCGGGTCGTGGCGCGTGAGCTGCGCCAGCGCCCACCATTGCGCGTGGGTCACGCCATGCGGCCGCATCGCCTGGTCGAAGGCCGCCTGCCGCAGGCGCGAGACATCATGCACCAGGTAGCCGATGCGGAACTCGCCGCCGCGCGGCGCCACGCTCAGTAGGATCGCGGCTGGCCGAGCACGCGCTCGGCGATGAAGGACAGCACCATCTGCTCCGACACCGGCGCGATGCGGCAGATCATCACCTCGCGCAGCAGGCGCTCCACGACGTATTCGCGGGCATAGCCCATGCCGCCATGCGTCAGCACCGCCTGCAGGCAGGCATTGTGCCCGGCGCGGCCGCCCAGCAGCTTCGCCGCATTCGCCTCCGCGCCGCAGGGCTTGCGGTTGTCGTAGAGCCAAGCTGCCTTCTGCGTCATCAGCCAGGCCGCCTCCAGCGCGGTCCAGCATTCCGCCAGCGGATGCTGGATCGCCTGGTTCTGCCCGATCGGCCGGCCAAACACGTTCCGGTCCTGCGCGTAGCGCGCGGCGCGCGCCAGCGCATCCTGGCCGATCGCGATGGCCTCCGCGGCAATCAGCACGCGCTCGGGATTCAGGCTGTCGAGAATGTAGGAGAATCCGCGCCCTTCCTCGCCGATGCGGTCCTCATCCGGGATGAACAGGTCGTCGATGAAGGTCATGTTCGAATCGACGGCGGCGCGCCCCATCTTCGGGATGCGCTTGATCTCCATCCTGTCGCGGTCGATGGCGGCGTAGAACAGCGTGATGCCCTCGGTCGGCTTGCGGACATCCTCCTTCTTCGTGGTGCGCGTCAGCAGCAGGATCCGGTTCGCCACCTGGCCGGTCGAGGTCCACATCTTGCGCCCGTTCACGCGGTAGCCGCCCGGCACCTTCGTCGCGAAGGTGGTGATCGAGGTGGTGTCGAGCCCCGCATTGGGTTCCGTCACGCCGAAGCAGGCCTGGTCGGTGCCCGCGATCAGCGACGGGATCCAGCGCGCCTGCTGCTCGGGCGTGCCATGCACCACGATCGGGTGCGGTCCGAACATGTTGATGTGGATGGACGATGCCGCCGCCATTGCGCCGCCATGGCGCGCCACGGTGTGCATCATCAGCGCGGCCTCGGTCACGCCGAGGCCCGCTCCGCCATGTTCCTCCGGCATGGTGATGCCGAGCCAGCCGCCCTCGGCCATGGCGCGGTGGAATTCGCGCGGGAAGCGCGCCTCGTCGTCGCAGGCGCGCCAGTAGTCGTCGCCGAAGCCCCGGCAGACGGCCGCAACGCCTTCCACGATCGCCTCCTGTTCGGGCGACAGTCCGAAATCCATGCGCTTGCTCCTCGACGGCTTGGCCCAGGATCGTACGCATGCTTACCATTGGCAAGGCAGTCGAGCCATGGACGCCGCGCGGCGCCCGGTCGTAGCCTTCGCCACCGCCCCGGAGGAACTAACAGTGCCGAACCCGCGCCGCAGCGCCCCCGATCCGATCGCCGCGGCCCGCGTGACCCGCCCATGATCCCGCTGCTGTCGGGCCTGCGCGTCCTCGACCTCACCACCGTCATCTACGGGCCGCTGGTCGGCCAGTTGCTGGGCGACCTCGGCGCCGACGTCATCAAGGTCGAGGCCCCGGAAGGCGACCTCGCCCGCGCCATCCAGCCGCGCGGCCCGCAGGGCGACAGCGCGGTGTTCGTGGGCAACAACCGCAACAAGCGCAGCATGGTGCTCGACCTCAAGACCGATGCGGGGCGCGAGGTCTTCACGCGGCTGCTGCGCTGGGCCGAGGTCTTCGTCCACAACATGCGCCCCGCGGCGATCGACCGGCTCGGCTTCGGCTTCGCGCCGGTCGCGGCGATCAATCCGGCGATCATCTACTGCGCCGCCGTGGGCTACGGCAGCGGCGGGCGCTATGCCGGGCGCCCGGCCTTCGACGACGTGATCCAGGCCGCCGGCGGCATCGCCGCGCTGCCATCCTATCGCGGGCAGGACCCGACCTATGTGCCCAGCGCGGTGGCGGACAAGATCGCGGGGCTGACCGCGACCTACGGCGTGCTCGGCGCGGTCGCCGCGCGCAGCCGCGGCATGGCCGGCGCAATCGAGGTCGAGGCGCCGATGTTCGAAGCCGTCGCCGCCTTCGTGCTGAACGAACACCTGGCCGCCGCGACCTTCGGCGGCCCGCCTGAAGGCACCGGCTACCACCGCATGTTCGCGCCCGACCGCCGGCCGTATCGCACGCTGGATGGCTGGATCGCCGCCCTGCCCTATACTGAGCAGCAATGGCGCCGCGTCCTGGAATTCACCGGACGGCAGGACGTGCTGGCGCTGCCCTGGTTCGCCGATCCCGGCCAGCGCAGCGCGCATATCGCCGAACTTTACGCCGTTCTCGCCGGGGAGATGGCGAGGCGCAGCACCGAGGATTGGCTGCGCGCGCTGGAAGACCTCGACATTCCCCATGCGCGGGTCAATCGCCTCGAGGACCTGCTGACGGACCCGCACCTCCAGGATGTCGATTTCTTTGCGCCCAACGGCACGGGGCTGGCGCGCGCTGCCCGGCAGCCGGTCGCCTACCCGGGGCTTCCGTCCATGCCGGACCGGCCGGCGGCGACGCTCGGCGCGGATACGGGCTCCGTCGCGGAGATGCTCGGCTACGACACGGCGGAGATCGCGGCGCTGCGCGCAAGCGGGGCCTTCGGGGCGTCGTCCTGACGCATGCGCCCATGCGTTGCACGGGGTGGTCGGCTTGCACATATTCATGGCATCCAGTGGCACCCGGGCCGCCGTGGCGGCAGGTTGGCCGAGGCCGCCATCCAGCGCGGCCAGCCGGCACGACCATCGGGTGTCAGATCGCCGGGCAGGCCCCGGCACGGAGCGAGCCATGAACGCGCGATACCGCAAGCCCCTGCCCGGCACCGACCTGCATCATTTCGACGCGCGCGACGCGGTCGAGGCCATCGCGCCAGGCGCCTACGACACCCTGCCCTACGTATCCCGCGTGCTGGCCGAAAACCTGGTGCGCCGCTGCGACCCCGCGCTGCTGGACCGCGCGCTGACACAGTTGATCGAACGTCGCCGTGACCTCGACTTCCCGTGGTACCCGGCGCGCGTGGTCTGCCACGACATCCTCGGCCAGACCGCGCTGGTGGACCTCGCCGGCCTGCGCGACGCCATCGCGCAGAAGGGCGGCGATCCTGCCAAGGTGAACCCGGTCGTGCCGGTGCAGCTGATCGTCGACCATTCCCTCGCGGTCGAACATGCCGGCTTCGAGAAGGACGCCTTCGCCCGAAACCGCGCCATCGAGGACCGCCGCAACGAGGACCGCTTCCACTTCATCGAATGGACGCGCCACGCCTTCGAGAACATGGAGATCGTCCCGCCCGGCAACGGCATCATGCACCAGATCAACCTCGAGCGGATGTCGCCGGTGATCACCGTGCAGGACGGCGTCGCCTTCCCCGACACGCTGGTGGGCACCGACAGCCACACGCCGCATGTCGATGCGCTGGGCGTCATCGCGATCGGCGTCGGCGGGCTTGAGGCCGAGAACGTCATGCTCGGCCGTGCATCCTGGATGCGCCTGCCCGACATCATCGGCGTGGAACTCACCGGCCGTGCGCAGCCGGGCATCACCGCCACCGACATCGTGCTGACGCTGACCGAGTTCCTGCGGAAGGAGAAGGTCGTCGGCGCCTGGCTGGAATTCCACGGCCCAGGTGCCAGCAGCCTGACGCTCGGCGACCGCGCCACCATCTCGAACATGGCGCCGGAATACGGCGCCACCGCCGCGATGTTCTCGATCGACCAGCAGACCATCGACTACCTGCGCCTGACCGGGCGCGAGGACGCGCAGGTGCGGCTGGTGGAGACCTACGCGAAGGCCACCGGCCTGTGGTCCGACAGCCTGGCCGGCGTGCAGTACGAGCGCGTGCTGCGCTTCGATCTGTCCACCGTGGTGCGGACGCTCGCCGGCCCGTCCAACCCGCATCGTCGCCTGCCGGTCTCGGACCTGTTGGCGCGCGGCATCGCCGGGCCGATGGCGCCGGATGACGGCCGAATGCCCGACGGCGCCGTCATCATCGCCGCCATCACCAGCTGCACGAACACGTCGAACCCGCGCAACGTGATCGCCGCCGGTTTGCTGGCGCGCAACGCGCATAGCGCCGGGCTCACGCGCAAGCCCTGGGTGAAGTCCTCGCTGGCGCCCGGATCGAAGGCGGTATCGCTCTACCTGGATGAAGCCGGCCTCACCCAGCATCTGGAAGCGCTCGGCTTCGGCGTGGTCGCCTTCGCCTGCACCACCTGCAACGGCATGTCCGGCGCGCTCGACCCCGCCATCCAGCAGGAGATCATCGACCGCGATCTCTATGCGACCGCGGTGCTGTCGGGGAACCGCAACTTCGACGGCCGCATCCACCCCTATGCGAAGCAGGCCTTCCTCGCCTCGCCGCCGCTGGTGGTGGCCTATGCCATCGCCGGCACCATCCGCTTCGACATCGAGCGCGACGTGCTCGGCATCGGCGCCGACGGCCAGGAGATCCGCCTCAAGGACATCTGGCCGAGCGACGAGGAAATCGACGCCGTCGTCGCCTCCGCCGTGAAGCCCGAACAGTTCCGCAGCGTCTACGCGCCGATGTTCGGCAACCGCGGCGCACGCCGCAAGGTCAGCCCGCTCTATGATTGGCGGCCGCAGACCACCTACATCCGCCGCCCGCCCTATTGGGAAGGCGCGCTGGCCGGCGAGCGCACGCTGCGCGGCATGCGCCCGCTCGCGCTGCTGGGCGACAACATCACCACCGATCATCTCTCGCCATCCAACGCCATCCTGCTGGACAGCGCGGCGGGCGAATACCTGGCGCGGATGGGCCTGCCGGAGGAGGACTTCAACTCCTACGCCACCCATCGCGGCGACCACCTGACGGCGCAGCGCGCCACCTTCGCCAACCCTTCCCTGGTCAACGAGATGGCGGGCCGCAAGGGGTCGCTGGCCCGTGTGGAACCCGACGGCCAGGTCATGCGGATGTGGGAAGCGATCGAGACCTACATGCAGCGCCGCCAGCCGCTCATCATCATCGCGGGTGCGGATTACGGGCAGGGTTCCTCGCGCGACTGGGCGGCCAAGGGCGTGCGCCTGGCGGGTGTCGAGGCCATCGTCGCGGAAGGCTTCGAACGCATTCACCGCACGAACCTGATCGGCATGGGCGTGCTGCCGCTGGAGTTCAAGCCTGGCACGAACAGGCTGACGCTCGGCCTCGATGGCACCGAGACCTATGACGTGACCGGTGCCCGCACGCCCGGCGCGACGCTGACGCTGGCGGTGTATCGCCGCGACGGCACCACCGTCACCGCGCCCGTGACCTGCCGGCTCGACACGGCGGAGGAAGTCTCGATCTACGAGGCCGGCGGCGTGCTGCAGCGCTTCGCGCAGGATTTCCTCGAAGCCGAGGCGCCGCAAGGCGGCCGCCAGGCCGGCTGACCGGACAGGACGCAACCATGGCCCACGCACCGCAGATCCGCATCCCCGCCACCTACATGCGCGGCGGCACCAGCAAAGGCGTGTTCTTCGCGCTGCACGACCTGCCGGAAGCCGCGCGCGTGCCCGGCGCGCCGCGCGACAAGCTGCTGCTGCGCGTGATCGGCAGCCCCGACCCCTACGGCAAGCACACCGACGGCATGGGCGCCGCGACCTCCAGCACCAGCAAGGCCGTGATCCTCAGCCGCAGCACGCGCCCGGACCATGATGTGGACTACCTGTTCGGCCAGGTGTCGATCGACAAGCCCTTCGTCGACTGGAGCGGCAATTGCGGCAACCTGACCGCCGCCGTCGGCCCCTTTGCGATCCGCAACGGCCTGATCGATCCTGCTTGCGTGCCGCACGACGGCGTCGCGGTGGTGCGGATCTGGCAGGCCAATATCGGCAAGACCATCATCGCCCACATCCCGATGACCGCCGGCGAGGTGCAGGAGACCGGCGATTTCGAGCTCGACGGCGTGACCTTCCCCGCCGCCGAGATCCGCATCGAGTTCATGAACCCGGCGGACGACAGCGATGGTGGCTCCATGTTCCCCACCGGCAGGCTGGTCGACACGCTGGAGGTCCCGGGCATCGGCACCTTCCAGGCAACGATGATCAATTCCGGCATCCCGACCATCTTCCTGGATGCGGATGCGCTCGGCTTCGCCGGGACCGAATTGCAGGACGACATCAACGCCGACCCGGCGCTGCTCGCGAAGCTGGAAACCATCCGCGCCCATGGCGCGCTGCGGATGGGCCTCATCAAATCGGTCGAGGAAGCCGGTGCGCGCCAGCACACGCCGAAACTCGCCTGGGTCGCGCCGCCGAAGGACTATGTCGCCTCCAGCGGCAAGCGCATCGGCGCCGGCGATGTCGACCTGTTGGTCCGCGCCATGTCGATGGGCAAGCTGCACCACGCGATGATGGGCACCGCCTCGGTCGCCATCGCGACGGCGGGCTGCGTGCCGGGCACGCTGGTGAACCTGGCGGCCGGCGGCGGGGAGCGCGAGGCGGTCCGCTTCGGCCACCCCTCCGGCACGCTGCGCGTCGGCTCGCAGGCGCGGCAGGCCGATGGGCAATGGAGCGTCACCAAGGCGATCATGAGCCGCAGCGCGCGCATCCTGATGCAGGGCTGGATTCACGTCCCCTTCGACGGCTGAGGCTTCCCCGCCGCCCACGGGCTGCTAGGCTCCCCCTTCAAGCGCGGAGGGAGCGGACATGCTGCAACCAACCACGGGTCGTCGGGGCATCCTGGCAGGGGGCGCGGCGCTCGCCGCATCGGGCATCATCCGCCCGCCCGAAGCGCGCGCTGCCAGGGCGCTGGACGTCGTGCTGGAATCCGAGGTCGTCATCCTCGACCCGCATGTCATCACCGCGGCCATCACGCGCACCTTCGCCACGCACGTCTTCGACACGCTGTTTGCCATGGACGACCGCGGGCAGATCAAGCCGCAGATGGTCGAATCCTGGGAGACCTCCGCCGACCGCCTCACTTGGCGCTTCCGCCTGCGCGAGGGCCTGAAATGGCATGACGGCGCGCCCGTCACGGCGGCGGAATGCGTGCTGTCCCTCAAGCGCTGGGCCCCGCGCGATCCGCTGGGGCGCATGCTGGAAGCCGCGACGGCCTCGATGGACGCAACCGACGCGCGCAGCTTCACGCTGGTGCTGAAGGAACCCTTCCCGCTGCTGCTGCAGGTGCTGGGCAAGCCCAACGCGCCGCTGCCGGTGATGATGCCCGAGCGCCTGGCGCGCGTGCCCAACACGCAGCGCATCACCGAGATCATCGGCTCCGGCCCCTTCCGCTTCCGCCCGGACCTCTGGCGCCCCGGCAACATCATGGTGCTGGAACGCTTCGCCGACTACGTGCCGCGCGCCGAACCGCCGGACTTCCTGGCTGGCGGCAAGCGCGTGAAGATCGACCAGCTGAACCTTCGGGTCATGCCGGATCAGCTGACCGGCGCCAACGCCCTGATGCAGGGCGAAATCCACTACATGCAGTATCTGCCCTTCGACCTGCTGGCGCGGCTCGAACGTGCCCGCGGCGTGCGACTGCTCGGCCTGGGGGGGCTGCATCAGTTCCAGGGGAATTACCGCCTGAACCACGCGGCGGCGCCCTTCGACAATCCGGCGATACGGCGCGTGCTGTGGAAGCTGGCGGACCAGCAGGCGGTGCTGACCGCCATGGGCGTTCCCGAACGCTTCCGCGCGCCGCAATGCCCGTCCTTCTGGATGTGCGACGCGCCGTACTCCTCGACCGCCGGCGCCAGCGGTGCGCGCGTCGACATCGATGGTGCGCGCGCGGAACTGCGTGCCGCCGGATACCGAGGCGAGCCCGTCATCGCGATGGAGGTGGCCGGGTCGATCAGCCAGACCGCCTCGATGGTGCTGGTGCAGAACATGAAGCTGGCTGGCTTCAACGTGGACCAGCAGGTGATGGACTGGGGCACGGTGCTGGCGCGGCGCGTGCGGCGTGACGGCTGGTCGATGTTCTCGGTCTATTCGAACGGGACGGACATGTTCTCCCCGCTCACGCATTTCTACGTGGCGTCCACCTGTGCCGACTTCCCCGGCTGGTCCTGTGACGACCGCATCCCGACGCTGCTGCAATCCTTCGCACGCGCCGAGGACGAAGCCGCGCGCGCGCGCGTCGCGGCCGAGATCCAGACCATCGCCTATGACCTGACGCCCGCGGTGATGTGGGGGCAGTTCACCATCCCGGCCGGCTACCGCACGACGCTCAACAACATGATCCAGTCCTCCTACCCGATGTTCTGGGAAGTCGACCTCGCCGCATGACGCCTGAAACCTTGCGCGCGGCGCTGCCGCCACTCAC